>OAVY01000007.1_pt1 | contig 275508 bp, 236 predicted proteins | sample 1476481 | NCBI WGS metagenome assembly OAVY01 (sample SAMEA2580116, study PRJEB22360) | human gut metagenome | biome: human gut; feature: human-associated habitat; material: faeces | place: Denmark | collected 2008/2010 | reverse complement strand
GTAGCCCAGCGGATTAGAGCAGCTGACTACGGATCAGCAGGTCGCAGGTTCGAATCCTGTTCGGCGCACAAAAAGCCCTTGAAAGCGAATGCTTCCGAGGGCTTTTCCAATGGATGGGCGCACAGCAGACAGGCGCAACGAGGAGCATCCGCCCACGACCGTGTTCCGGCGCCATCGAATACATACGAGGAGCAGACGTGTACGATTTCCAGTCCGTGGTCGAACGGCGCGGCACCACATCCATCAAATGGCACATGATCGAGGATGACATGGGTGTGGGAAGCGAGGACGTGATCGCCATGTCCGTTGCCGACATGGAATTCAAGCCGGCTCCGGAAATCGTAGAAGCGCTGGTCGAAGCCGCCCAACATGACATCTTCGGATACGATTACGCGACCGACGGGTATTTCCGCGCGCTGACGGCATGGATGAGTCGTCGGCACAACTGGGACATCGACCCGGCCTGGGTGAGCCTGTCGGACGGGGTCATGCCCGCGGTCAACACCGCACTGCGTGCGGTCACCCATCCCGGCGACAAGGTGATCCTGCAAGGACCCGTCTACTATCCTTTCACCGCCGCCGCGGAGCACAACGGCCTGACCATACTCGACAACCGCCTCATCCTAGGTGACGACGGACGTTACGTCATGGATTTCGACGATCTGGAGGCCAAGGCGTCCGATCCGCGGTGCACGGCGCTGATGCTGTGCAACCCGCACAACCCGGTCGGCCGCGTGTGGAGCGCCGACGAGCTGCGTCGTCTGGGCGACATCTGCATCGCCCACGGCGTGACCATTCTGGCCGATGAGATCCATGCGGACTTCGCCTACCCCGGACACGACGTGACGATGTTCGGCACGCTGGGGGAGCGCTACGCCGGCCACTGCTATGAGTTCACCGCCCCGACCAAGACCTTCAACATCGCCGGCCTGCTGTGCTCCAACGTCATCACCGTCAACCCCGAACTCAAGCGGGCGTTCGACGTGGCGGCGGAGAACATCGCCGGCCTGACCGTCAGCCATTTCGGACTCGTCGCGTGCCAAGCGGCATATGAGCGGGCCGAACCGTGGCTGGATGCGCTCATGGGCGTGCTCGCCGACAACCTTTCGCTGCTGCGCGAGTTCGCGGAACGCACGCCTGGACTTCGGCTCATCGAGCCGGAAGGCACGTATCTGGCATGGCTGGACTGCCGCGGTCTTGGCTTCGGTTCGGCGGACGAGCTGCGCGATTTCATGCGCGACCGCGCTCGAGTGTATTTCGACGAGGGCGTGCTGTTCGGCGAGAACGGAGCCGGATTCGAGCGCGTCAACCTCGCCTGCCCGAAGGCGCTGCTTAAGCAGGTGCTGGACAACATCGCCGTGGCCCTGTCGCAGCGCGCCTGATTTCGGCAACCGGGATTGCCTCTCGGCCCGCTGGCGGGGCGAGCCGTGAGGCAAACAGCGGGGGTGCCCGACATTATCGCCCCCGCTGGCGGAGGGCTGGCATGCGCGGCATGACTGGGGGTGGTTCTCAGCTCAATGGAACAAGCCCGCACTCAGTCCCTACCCATCCGTCCGGCTGATTCGCTCTCATCCCGTGTGCCACACCAGGCGAAAAACACCCCAAAATCGCATGGTGTGGCACAGCAGAGAGCCACACCATGCGATGTGAGCCTTCACATCACGTGGTGTGGCAAAGCACGGGTCGCGGAAACCGCCATTTTCCAATGACCGGTGAATGGGCCCGGAATCGCCCTTGGCCACACCAGCCCCAAAACCGTCAAAAATCGCATGGTGTGGTACAGGCGATAGCCGGATGACGATCGGCGGGGAATCATCCCCACGCCTTTCCCGCGAAAGTCCCATCCGGCGACGAATAGATGGGACTTTCGCCGGATATGGATTGTCCGTCGCCTTCCTCCCCCACTCCTCGCCTACAAGCAGCTCTGCTGTTTCTTCACGGCTCGCCTTTGGCCCCTGTGATTGTGGTCTCGCTTCGCTAGGCTCAGCCCGGGGCGTAGAGTGGGATGGGGGTCTGTAAAATGAGGAGTCGGTCTGATGGCACCGAATCCTGACATGTCAGGCATACGTCCGCGTCAGGCTGTTCACCTGGTATGGAATTGAGGGTTCATGAATAGCACGGGTAGGGTTTGGGTCAGGATCCGGCGAATCGCCGCGTCCGATCGTATTTCCGGCCTGATTATGCTCGCGTTCGCGTTTGCTGGTCTGGTCCTGGCTAATCTGCCATGGACGTCGCACATGTTCGAGGCGGTGGCGGAGACGCAGCTGGGCATTCCCGGCACCAACATCATCCTGCCGATCGGGCATTGGGCGCAGGATGGCCTGCTGACGATATTCTTCCTCACGGTCGGATTGGATCTCAAACAGGAGCTGACCACCGGTTCGCTCGCCGATCCGAAAGCCGCCGCCGTGCCCATGCTGTGCGCCGTGGGCGGTATGCTGATGCCGCCGGTGCTGTTCATCACGGTCATCTCCCTGTTCTCCCGGTTCGCGCCGCCTGCGCCGGGAATCGTCACCATCCCGACCGGCGCGGATGTCCCGTTCGCCGAAGCGGCGCAGGGGTGGGCGATTCCCACAGCGACGGACATCGCCTTCTCGCTGGCGGTGCTTGCGTTGTTCGCCAAGGCGCTGCCCGGTTCGATCCGAGCGTTCCTGATGACGCTCGCCACGGTCGATGACTTGCTGGCGATCATCCTGATTGCGGTGTTCTTCTCGTCGCTCAACGCATGGTACTGGTTCATCGGCATCGCCATATGCGCGGCCATCTGGGCGTTCCTGGTGAGATTGCGCCGCGTCCCATGGCTGCTGGTCGCCGTGATAGGCGTACTGGCATGGGTGATGATGTTCGAGGCCGGCGTGCACCCCACGCTGGCGGGCGTGCTGGTCGGCCTGCTGACGCCGTCGCGTGAAATGCACGGTGAGAAGTCGCCGCGCGCGCAACGCTATGCGAGCAAGCTGCAGCCGTTCTCTTCGCTGCTCGCACTGCCGATATTCGCGCTGTTCGCCACCGGCGTGCACTTCGCCGAGCTGTCCCCGGCGCTGATGCTGTCGCCCGTGGTCATCGGCATCATCGTGGCGCTGGTGATCGGCAAGCCGCTCGGCATCATGATCACGGCATGGCTGTCCACGCACGTGGCTGGGCTGACGATGGCGAAGGGACTGCGCGTGCGCGACATGTTCCCCGCAGCCTGCGCGTGCGGCATCGGCTTCACGGTATCGTTCCTGATCGCCTCTCTGGCCTACACGAACACGGAGCTGTCTGCGGAAGGACGGTTCGGCGTGCTGATGGCATCCCTGATCGCGGCGCTCATCAGCGGCATCCTACTAAGCCGTCAGTCCAAGCGGTTCGAGAAGGAGGAGCTGGAGTCGGTGTCGTAACGGAGCTTCTGCTGGTATGTTGGAGACATCCAAGACAAGGAGTGCGTGATCATGTCGAAAACGGATGCGTCGAAGAAAAGCGGCAAGAAAAAGAAGCTGCGTAAACTGGCCGCGCAGAAGCTCGCCCACGCGGCGGCGAACAACGCGCTGAACGACATCATCGCCGCGGCAGGTGCCGAACGAGGGAAATCATCGGCCGCCGGGCGGCAGACGGGTGACGCGGCGGTACGCGCCGCCGTCTCCGGCGTTCAGCAGGATGCATCGCCGTTGGGCGACACCTATCACCGGGGCCCGGTGATTCTGCGCGGCCCGATGATTCCGAACGACAACACTACGGCCAACCTGCTCAAACCCAATCAGGAGACCGATTGGCTCCACATGGATCCGTGGCGTGTGCTGCGCATCCAATCCGAGTTCGTCGACGGGTTCGGGGCGCTCGCCGAGCTCGGGCCGGCGGTCAGCGTGTTCGGCTCCGCCCGCACGCCGCGCACCGACCCGGACTATAAGGCGGCGCGGCGTATGGGGCGTGGAATCGCAAAGCATGGCGTGGCCGTCATCACCGGGGGAGGGCCGGGCATCATGGAGGCCGCGAACCGTGGTGCGGCGCTTGCCGGCGGCAAATCGGTCGGACTGGGCATCGAACTGCCGCACGAGCAGGGGCTCAACCAATGGGTGAACCTGGGCATGAGCTTCCGCTATTTCTTCGTGCGCAAGACCATGTTCGTCAAATACTCGTCCGGCGTGATCGTATGCCCCGGAGGATTCGGCACATTCGATGAGATGTTCGAGCTGCTGACCCTGGTGCAGACGCACAAGGTCATGTCGATGCCGATCGTCCTGTACGGCACCGAATACTGGCGTGGCCTGTTCGAATGGCTGACGTCGACCGTGCAGGATCACGGTATGATCTCGCCGCTCGACCCGAGTCTGGTACTGATCACGGACGACCCCGACGAGGCCGTGGAAGTGGCGGTCAGCCGGATCGCCTCCTAGCGCTTGACGGCGATGAGCAGGCCGGTGCCGGTCGGAGTCAGAGAGGATTCGAAACGGTCGTCGTCCTGAACCATGTCCAGCAATTGCCGCATGACCACCGCCTTGTCGCTGCGGTCGGCGGGATTGGGTACACCGCCGTTCGCCTCGTCGCCCTCGAACGCGAGCATGTCGGTGAACACGATGACGCCGTGCTCCCGGAGCAGCCGCGGCGCCTGGGCAAACGTGTCCAAATAGTTCGTCGCATCGCCGGAGACGACGATCAGGTCGTAATCCGTGCCGTTGAGACGCGGCAGAAACACGTTCACCGGCGCGTTCACCGCGCGCAGCGTCGTTTGTGTCGTGTCGGACAGGGCGAAGAACATCTTGCGGATGAGCGCGATTCCCTGCGTCGAGGAATCCACCGCCGTCAACTGGCCGGTACCGTGCAGCGCATCGACAAGCTGGACGATCTCCACGAGTGAGCCGGAGCCGATGGTGATCACCGAGGTGCTGCGCATCATGCATGCCAGCGTATGCAGCAGCTGCGCCTGAGCTGCGGAACCCTGCGCAAGACCGCACTGGGCGGCCTGTTCGCGCGCGTCCAGCAGCGCTTGCGTCTGCCGGGAATAGGCGTGATCCTCGACGTACTCCCATGCCCTGGCGAGATTCGCATATGAGGTCTTATCCATAAACAATCCCCTGAACCGTTGTCGAATGGTGTCTGTTTCGGTCTGTCAGCGCTCTCGGACGCGGGCGACGATCTGCCACATCTCCTCGCCGACGTCGATGCCGCGGGGACAGTGGCGCGAGCAGGCGCGCACGGATTGGCAAGCGGCCACGCCGTCGGCGGTGTCGATGGCGTCCAGTCGCTCGTCGGTTGCGGTGTCCCTCGAATCGTTCACGAAGCGGGAGGCCGAGATCAGGGCCGCCGGCCCAATGAAGGCGTCGCCGCCGGCGTAGACCGGGCAGGCTCCCTCGCACACGCCACAGGCGATGCAGTTGCTGAGCAGCTCGTATTTCGCCAGCTGCTCTGGCCGCTGAAGGTATTCGAACACGTCCACCTTGCCTTCGCTGGTGGTCGCGAGCACGCCATCGGCCTGCAGATACGGCTTGAGCTTCCTGATCTGGTCGAGCATCGGGTCGATGTCCGCGATCAGATCGCGCTGAACGGGGAATCCCGGCAGCGGTGCCAGTTCGATGATGCCGAGTTCGTGGGATTGCGCGCCTGCGTTGTCTTCGCAAGAGTTTTCTTCGGGAGCGGTCGTGTCCGCGCTCCGCTTATCACCCGCGTCGCCGGTGCGGCGGAATCCCTCGCCATCGGCGAGGGGAATCGGCGTCGCCGGTTTCGCCCAGTCGCCGACGGTCGCGGTGCACAGGAGCGTCGGCGTGCCGTTGATCGCCACCGCGTCGGAACCGCACATGCCATGCCCGCACGAATAACGGAACGCCAGGGTCGGATCCACGGTGCGCTTGATCTTCAGCAGACAGTCCAGCACCGTATCCTCCCGGCGAACCGGCAGAGTGTACTCCTGAACCCACTGCTTGCCGCGGGGACGCCGACGCGCCGAAGCGGAGGCGCCGCCGAATGGCGAGCTTTTCTTGGCGAAGGGGCTGCCGGAGCGGGCCGGGCGATCACGCTCGGGACGCGGCGTGAACCTGTTCACCCGCAAGGTCACCGTGGCCAGCGCGTCACTTGAGCCGCTCATATATATGCCTCCTGAAGTCAAAGAATCGTCAACCAGTTTGCCATAAGGCATGGCCTTGGCGGGCGCGCCCATGCCTCGGCTCCGCGCACGGAATCGTCGTCGTGCCGGCGATGTGGATAAGTGGATATTCATCCACATTCCATCCACAACACGCCGAAGGGCAAGCCTTCGACCACATTGGCCGAAAACCATGTGGTCGAAGGCGGTTTTATGGTGCACTGATGGTCATGGACACCTGTTTGACAAGCCGAGCGGAACACGCAGGCGCTACGACCGATCATGATCCTCCCGTGGCGGGGCTGAGCGATATGCTGTGCCGGCTGTGCGACGGCTCGCTCAAACCCAAGCAGCTGGGGGTGCTGGGGGAGCAATATGCGGCGGATTGGCTGGAACGGCACGGATACACGATTCTGGGGCGCAACTGGCATTCGCGGTACGGGGAGCTCGACATCGTCATGATGACGCCCGACCGCGTCATCGCGTTCGTCGAGGTCAAGACCAGGCGGACCGACCATTTCGGCATGCCGCAGGAGGCCGTCACCCTGCACAAGCAGACGAATCTCAGACGCGCCGGCGTGCAGTGGCTGCTCGAGCCGGACCACCGCATCAGGCATACGGGGGTGCGGTTCGACGTGCTCACCATCGTCGCGCGTGCGGGCATGGTGTCGGTGCACCACATACCGGGGGCGTTCTGATGGCTATCGGCGGTTCCCTTTCGGTCGGCCTGATTGGTCTCAAGGCCTTCATCATCCAGATTCAGGCGTTCATCTCGCCCGGTCTGCCGTATTTCAGCGTCATCGGCCTGCCGGACGCCTCGCTCAGCGAATCGCGGGAACGGGTCAAATCCGCCTGTCAGGCGAGCGGGTTCAAATGGCCGGACACCCGCGTCACCGTCAACATGTCTCCCGCGTCGATGCCCAAGCGGGGCGCCTCGCACGACCTCGCCATCGCGGCCGGCGTGCTGAGCGCGGCGGGGGCGATTCCGCACGACAGCCTGGAGGAGACGATCGTTCTGGGGGAGGTGAACCTCGACGGCACCGTGCTGCCGATCCATGGTCTGCTGCCGATCATGCTGCATGCCAAGGAGCGGGGGATACGGCGACTGATCGTGCCTTACGGCAACGAGGACGAGTCCCGCCTGGTGCCGCAGATGGACGTGACCTGCGTCCGTCATGTGGGCGAGCTCATCGAGCTGGCGGGAGGCCGAGCGTCGTATACGCTTGGCGTCGACCGTGCGACGGTCTCGTGCACGGTCGAGGACACGCCGGCCTTCAGCGGATTGGGTGACATGAGCGAGGTGGTCGGCCAGGATCATGTCAAGTGGGCATTGCAGGTGGCGGCGGCCGGGAAACATCATCTGCTGATGACCGGCCCGCCGGGCTCGGGCAAGACGATGTTGGCCTCCAGGATGCCGAGCATCATGTGCCCGCTTACGCCGGAGGAACAGCTCGAAGTGGCGTCGATACGCTCCCTGTGCGGCACGCTGCAGCATTATGGCATCTCCGATATGCCGCCCTTCGAGGCGCCTCACCATACGGCGTCGACCGCGTCGCTGGTGGGTGGCGGATCAGGGCTTGCGATGCCGGGGGCGATTACGCGCGCCCACCGCGGGATCCTGTTCATGGACGAGGCCCCTGAATTCTCCGCGAGGACGCTGCAGACGCTGCGCGAGCCGATGGAATCCGGGTACGTGGCCCTGTCTCGCACGAAGGGGACGACCTACTATCCGGCGATGTTCCAGATGGTCATGGCAGCCAACCCGTGCCCGTGCGGTTACGCCTACGGCAACGGGGAGCGCTGCGTGTGCAAGGAGAAGGACCGTATCCGGTATTTCGCCAGACTATCCGGTCCGATTCTCGACCGGATCGACATTCAGGTGGAGGTGCCGCCGGTCCCGTGCATAGCCTCGGCGCCGACCCGCGATTCGATTGGCAGCCACGTCATGCAGCAGCAGGTGATCGCGGCGCGGGCGGCGGCCGGCGAACGGTATTCCAAATACGGGTGGGGCTGCAACGCCGAAGTGCCGGGGTCGTGGATGCGCGCCAACACGTCGGTGAAGGCGCTGGAACTCGCCAACAGGGCGCTGGCGTCGCATCGGCTGAGCCTGCGTGGAGTGGATCGGGCCATGCGACTGGCATGGACGCTGGCCGATCTGGCGGGCAAAACGTCGCCGGGGCCGGACGAGATGTCGCAAGGCATCATGTTGAGAGCGAGGATGTCATGACTGTATGCGAGTCGGATAGCGGCCTTTGCTGGGACCTTGACGAGGAGACGCTCGCTCGGGCTATCCTGACTTTCTGCCTCAATACCGCAGACGCGCTGATGACCGCGCTCCTCAAGGGCACGGCCGATGCGTGGGAAGCGCTCACCCTCATCCGGGACAGCGACCCGGAACTGCGCACGTCGGCCGGCGCGGGGAAGGTCATCGAGCAGGCGTTCTGCATCGGCATGACCCGATGGGGGAGCAAGCCCACGCCGCAGGCGGTGCGTTCGTTTCGCTCCGCGTTGGCGACATGGCAGCAGCGATTGCGAACTCTCCCCACGTGGGACAGGGATTATCTCTGCGGCTGGTTCACCATGGAGGGGAGGCAATGGATCATCGCGCCGCATGACGTATGGTGGCCCACCCGTCTCAACGACCTGGCGTTGCTGGGTCGTTGCGCGCCCCCGCTGTGCCTGTGGGGCAGTGGCGATCGCGCGGCATTGACCAGTTGCCCGCAGCCCGTCGGCATCGTTGGCTCGCGCGGCGTCAACGAGTATGGGCGCCGACTGACGACGGACATAGCCGTGCATGCCGCGCAAGCCGGGCATCTGGTGGTTTCAGGGGGAGCCATGGGGGCGGACGCCGCCGCCCATAGGGGAGCATTGGACGCGATGCGGGCGTACGGCATCGGACGGGCCGGGCGCACGGTGGCCGTGTTCGCCGGAGGCCTCAACCATGCCGGTCCGCAGTGCAACAGCGAGTTGTTCGACGGGATTGCGGAAAACGGGGGAGCACTGGTCAGCGAACTGTGCCCGGGAACCATTCCGGAGGCGAGGCGGTTCCTGTCGCGCAACCGCATCATAGCCGCGCTTTCGTCAACGCTGGTGGTCACTCAGGCGAGACTGCGTTCAGGGGCGCTGAACACCGTGAACTGGGGAAGCGAACTGCAGCGGGACATCCATGCGGTGCCCGGCAACATTGACATGCCGGGCAACGGCGGCTGCAACCGGCTCATTCAGGAGCAACGGGCCACCATCGTGTGCTCCGTCGCCGACATGGATGACGTCTGGCATGCCCCGCATCCGCCGGAGTCGTTTCACGACGTGGCCACTCAACGGAAAGACGGCTCGGACTGCGATGTCGGGACGCCTCGTGATGCCGGCATATTGCGCGACAGCAGCCCATCGGGCGGCAACAGGTCATCGGCGATGACCGAGAGCCAGCGGGCGATCATCGATGCCATCCGATGGTGCCGTCGCCGGCGGATAGCCCCGACCGCGCAATCCGTCGCCGAACAGCTGCGCACCCGGTCAGGTGAAAAAGGCCTTGAGACGGGCGCGACGGAAGGGAAGCCAACGGAAGGGAAGTCAACGGAAGGAAAGGGAGCGGATGCGGTGCCGGAACGCGGCATGCATGAGTTGGTCGCCCATGTGCTCTCGCAATTGGGGGCGATGGAGCTCATCGGACTGATAACCGTCGAGAACGGTCGCATCTCCATCGTTCCGGAAACCGGAGGGAGACGGAGATCATGATGATGATACTCACTCGTGGCGGATGGTACAGGCGAAAGCATGGTGCCTTGGCGTGCGTTACGCCTGCCATTGGCATCGTGCCAGGTCGACACGCCATCCACCGTCACCGGCATTGTCGTGACCCGCCCGCGGCGGGATGAACGGCACACCCTCCTCTTCGAGCATCGCGCGCTGCCGCTCCGGGCCGCCGAACGCGAAGCCGGGCGCCAGCGAACCGTCACGGAACACGACGCGATGGCAGGGAATCACGCCGGGTTCGGGATTGGCGTGCAGCGCGAAGCCGACGAACCTCGCATTGCGTGGGCGGCCGGCCAGCGTCGCGACCTGGCCGTAGGTCGCGACCGCTCCGCGCGGGATCCGCCGGACGATGTCATACACCGCACTGTTGAACGATGTCGCACTGTTGGACGACGCTGTGCTGCCGGATGACGCTGTGCCGTTGGATGTTGCCGCATTGCCGGGCGTCGCCGTGTTGCCGGGCGTCGCCGTGCTGTCGGATATTTCTTCCATGAACGGTATTATCCGCCGTGCCCCCGTCACGTGCGCGGCGAACGTCAGCCCTTGTGCGACAATCTTGGATATGAGTCCGAAACATGTGGAAGAAATGTATGACGCGGTGATCGTCGGCGCCGGGGCGGCCGGCCTGTCGGCGGCGCTGGGGCTGATGCACTCCCCTGACATCGAACAGTTGAAGGAGTCCGGCATCGAGCCGAAGGTCCTGGTGATATCCAAACTGCAGCCGTTGCGCTCGCACACCGGTTCAGCGGAGGGCGGCATCGCGGCGAGTCTGGGCAATGTGGAACAGGACGATTGGCATTGGCATTACTACGACACCGTCAAGGGCGGCGACTGGCTGGTTGATCAGGATGCGGCCAAGCTGCTCGCCGAGTACGCCCCGCAGACCGTGATCAACCTGGAGCGTATGGGCGTGGCGTTCTCCCGCACCGATGACGGCCACATCGCGCAGCGACGGTTCGGTGGCCACACCGCGGATTTCGGCAAGATGCCCGTGCGCAGGGCGGCATATGCGGCGGACCGCATCGGCCATCAGATCCTGCACTCGCTGTGGCAGCAGTGCGTCGCGGCCGGCATCGAATTCGCCGAGGAATGGTACGTGACCGATGTGGTGCTTGACAAGTCGGGGAGCGCCGTTGCGGGCGTGGTCGCCTATGACACGCACGCCGGCGTCACCCACGCAATTCATGCGCACAACGTGATGTTCGCCACCGGCGGTGCAGGACGACTGTTCCACACCACGTCGAATTCATGGGATCTGACCGGCGACGGCATGGCCTTGGCGTTGTCCGCCGGACTCCAGCTGGAAGACATCGAATTCGTCCAATTCCATCCGACGGGTCTCGCGCACACGGGCATACTCCTGTCGGAGGCCGCCCGTGCGGAGGGCGGCGTGCTGCGCAACGCCGACGGTGAGGCGTTCATGGAACGTTATGCGCCGGAGCATCGCGACCTCGCCGCGCGTGACGTGGTGAGCCGTTCGATCATGGCCGAGATCGACGGCGGACGCGGCGTCGCGGACCCGAAAGACCCGGACGGTCCGAAGGACTGCGTGTGGCTCGATATGACCGGCATCGATCCGGATCATATGAATGCGGTGCTGCCGCAGGTGGTGGAGACCATCAAGGCGTACGCGAACCTCGATCCGGCCAAGGACATGGTGCCGGTCAAACCGACCGCGCATTACACGATGGGTGGCATCCCGATCACCACGGATGGAGAGGTGTATCGCTGGGCGGAGTCAGGGAGCCAGAACGTCGACGCCGATTCCGGTACCCGCACGGTCGTGGAGGGCTTGTTCGCCGCGGGCGAATGCTCGTGCGTGTCGGTGCATGGGGCGAACCGTCTGGGCGGCAACTCGCTGCTCGACGCATGCCTGTTCGGCACGCGCGCAGGTGAGTCGCTGGCGGCCCGCATCGCACAGTCGCCGGTCGACGACCCGATGCGCGGCGCCGATGCGGATGACGGTCCCGCCGAGGCGGCAGCCGCGCTGGTGGACGACGTCGCCCGTTCGCGCAAGCAGGATGTCGCCACGATGCTTGCGGGCAGACCGGACGTGGACGATGACGCGGCAGACGATACGTCTGATGGTATGCCGCAGACAGCGGAGCTCGGCGGCTCAGATGCTTCCGCGCAGCCCGGTTCCGAGGAGGACAACCCGTATCGGCTCGCCGCCGATCTGGGAACGCTGATGGAACATGCGCTGGCGGTGCGTTGCGACGCCCGTTCCATCAGCGAGGCCCTGAACCTGCTCGATACTGTGATCCGTCCCCGCGCCAGCCGTCTCACGGCGCATTCGGAGACGCCCGCGTTCAATCAGGAGATAACCGCGATCTGGGAGGTACGGCACCTGACACTGCTCGCCGAAGCCATGCTGCGCGCATCCGAGGCGCGCCACGAATCGCGCGGTTCCCTGCAAAGGCTCGATTATCCGGCGCGTGACGACGAACGTTTCCTCGCACATTCGATGATCGGGATGGCCGATGCCGCCGATGCCGAGGCTTCATCGGCACCTCACGCCTCCATCCTGTGGCAGTCCGTGCACATCAATGACTTCCCGCCCAAGACGCGCGAATACTGAGAGCTGCGATACGGGAGTGGCCTGACGCCTTCCCCTCAGGCCGGATTCCTTGGTCCCGAGTCAGAGTGGTTCTGATACAAAACTGCGCCGAAGGCCCAGCCAGGGCTTCGGCGCAGTTCCGTTTTGCCGGCTTTGCGGCACGGTCTCACTTCACCAGCGAAGTGAGCTCACCGAGATCGAGCTCGAAACTGACCCCGCGCTCCTCGAAATGCGGCTGATTGCGGGTGCTTTCCATTGCATGACGTACGAATTCGCCCGCGATCCGAGCCGATTCGGCCAGGCCGCGGCCGGCCATCACCGCACCGCACAGTGCGGACGCGAAAGCGTCACCCGTACCGTGGATCATGTACGGCAGCTTGTCGTGCACAAGCTCGACCTTCTCGGCAGCGCCCTTTTCGGCGCTCGCCACGTAGTTGATGATCTTGCCGTCACCGTGGTCGATGCCCTTGAGCACCACGTTCTTGGCACCGAGTCCCAGCAGCGCGTCCAGCAGTTCGGTCACGGCGGCGTCATCGAGATCCTGCCCGGGGTAGTCGCGCTTGGTCAGGATGCTCGCTTCGGTCAGGTTCGGCATCAGCACGTCCGCGCCGTCCGCCAGAGCCCCCATCGCCTCGCACAGTTCCGGCGTGTACGTCGGGTACATCTGCCCGGCGTCGCCCATAACCGGGTCGACCAGCCGCAGCGCGGACGGATATTCGCGGTACAGGCGCTGGATGATGGACACCTGGTCGGGGGAGCCGAGGAAGCCGCTGTACACGCCGTCCAGCTCGACGTTCTCCTTGCGCCAGGCGTCCAGATATCCGGAGAGAATGTCCGTCGTGTCATGGAACGTGAACACGGCGTACTTGGTGTGTGCGGAGAACAGGGCCGTCGGCACCGGGCACACGTCGCAGCCGGCCGCCGACAGGATCGGGATCGCCGCGGTCAGCGAGCACTTGCCATACCCGCACATGTCGTGCACGGCGGCCACGCGCGGAATGTAATGTGGGTCGCGGTCATACAGCGTCACATCATCGGTCATTCGGAAACACCCCTTACTGGTAGGCAATGACGATACACAACAGAGACTAGCATCGTCGGGCGCACACCGCGTAACGCGGTCCCGCCCAGCGCGCCACCGGTGGCGGGCGGCCGGGAAGTGCCACCTGCATCGTATCGACGGCATGGGAGCGGAAGCCGGAACGTGACGCCTCGCGCTAGAGTTGTCTGATACACGTGACGACGGGACGAAGCCCGATGCGGCGGTTCCGTCCGCATGATCGCAAGGAGGATGCCATGACGCCTATGGATGTTCTGATTGTCGTGGAACGCTTCTTCCTGTATTGGCTGGCATACTCGTTCGCGGGATGGGTGTGGGAGACCGGCCTGAGCGTCGTGCTGCGCAAGCGGTTCGAGGATCGGGGCATGCTCAACGGGCCGATATGCCCGATCTACGGGTTCGGCGGTCTGCTGGTCGTCGTGCTGCTGCATGACGTGAACAATCCGCTGTCGCTGTTCCTGTCCAGCGGCGTGCTCGCATGCACACTGGAATATGCGTCGAGCTGGGCGATCGAGAAACTGTACCACATGCGTTTCTGGGATTATTCCGGCAAGCCGTTCAACATCAACGGGCGCGTGTATCTCAACGGGTTCCTGGCGTTCGGCGCGGGGGCGACGTGCATCAAACTGGTGGTCCAGCCGTGGATGTCCGACATCGTCCGGTCCTGGCCGATACGGCTGCTTCACGCCGTCGCGGGACTGTCGTTCATCGTGGTGGTAATCGATGCGGCCATCACCCAAGCTGGTCTGCGCAGTCTCGACTCGCGTCTGGCGAAGGTCAGCGAGGGCATCAAGGCGCTCAAATCGCAGCAGATCAGACAGATCGACACACGCATCAGCGAGGCCGACGAGCAGTGGCGCGAAACGTCCGCCAAACTGCGCGGGCAGGCGGAGCAGGCGTATGACCGGTTCGCGGCCGGAGCCCAGCAGGGCATTCGTGCGGCATCCAGACCGGTCGCGGATGCCGGCGAGCTGGTCCGTCGCTCGCTCAACCGCCAGCAGCGCCGTCTGATCCGCACGTTCCCGAAGATGGTATCCCTGCGCGACCTGACCATCACCGACATGATCCGTGACCTGTGGAACCGGCTCTGACGGCAGCGGCGTGTCGCATCGTGGATAGTCGGTTTTAGGGCTCCTGTTACGACCTGCGACACCAATGATGCCAACGGCTTTTAAAGGGTTATAGGCAACCGCGATAACGCCGGACTTGCGATGCCGCATCCATGTGCCCTATGGTCTAAACCAACACCTCGCCAGACGCTGGAAACCGCCGACGGGTGGCGACAAGAAAGACACGGAAACCACAGCATCCCGACATGGGAAAAGGAGCGACCACCATGACCGAAGCCAACAAGAAGTACCGTTTTGAAACCCTGCAGCTGCACGTCGGCCAGGAGCAGGCCGACCCGGCCACCGACTCCCGCGCAGTGCCGATCTACGCGACCACCAGCTACGTCTTCCACAACTTCGACCACGCCGAGGCCCGCTTCGGACTCGCCGACCCGGGTAACATCTACGGCCGTCTGACCAACTCCACCCAGGGCGTGTTCGAGGACCGCATCGCCGCCCTTGAAGGCGGCACCGCCGGCATCGCGGTCGCCTCGGGCGCCGCGGCCGTCGAGTACGCCGTGCGCAACATCACCCAGTCCGGTGACCACATCGTCTCCTCCAAGAACATCTACGGCGGCACCTTCAACCTGCTCAAGCACACGCTGCCGCGCGACGGCATCACCACCACTTTCGTCGATCCGGAGGTTCCGCAGAACTTCGAGGACGCCATCCAGGAGAACACCAAGCTCGTCTACTTCGAGACCTTCGGCAATCCGAACGCCGACCTGCCCGACTTCGAGGCCATCTCCGCAATCGCCCACAAGCATCATCTGCCGGTGATCGTCGACAACACCTTCGCCACCCCGTACCTGTTCCGCCCGCTGGAGCACGGCGCCGACGTCGTGGTCGAGTCCGCGACCAAGTTCATCGGCGGCCACGGCACCACGCTGGGTGGTGTCGTCGTGGAAGGCGGCAACTTCAACTGGGCTGAGGTGCCGGGCAAGTTCCCGACCCTGACCGAGCCGGATCCCTCCTACCACGGTCTGAACTTCTACGAGGCCCTTGGTGGAGCCGCCTTCGTGACCCGCATCCGCGCCATCCTGCTGCGCGACACCGGTGCCACCCTGTCCCCGTTCGCCGCGTTCCTGCTGCTGCAGGGCACCGAGACCCTGTCGCTGCGCGTCGAGCGCCACGTGCAGAACGCGCTGAAGGTTGTCGAGTACCTGCAGACCGTGCCTGAGGTCGAGTCCGTCTCGCACCCGTCCATCGAGGGGCGCCGCGACCACGAGCTGTACAAGAAGTACTTCCCGAACGGCGCCGGCTCCATCTTCACCTTCGACATCAAGGGCGGCAAGGACGCGGCGCGTGTCTTCATCGACAACCTGCACCTGTTCTCTCTGCTGGCGAACGTGGCCGACGTGAAGTCGCTGGTCATCCACCCGGCCTCCACCACGCACTCCCAGGAGACGCTGGAGGAGCTGGAGGATCAGGGCATCCACCAGGGCACCATCCGCCTGTCCATCGGCACCGAGAACATCGAGGACATCCTCGACGACCTCAAGGGCGGCTTCGAGGCGCTGCGCGCCTCCGGACTGGCCAAGTGATGGTCTTGGCTAGATAGCCGCAAGGTTTTTCCGCGTCGCCGGTCGGGGAACCGTGACACGGAACGAGAAGGGGAACCCGTACAAACCCGCGCTGACGTCATGCAGCGCGGGTTTGTTGCATATAGCCCTTGCTGGCGGGCTGTAGTGAAGCGGGGGGGGGATGTCGCCGCACAACCACCCGCCGGCGCTTCGCGCCACCTCCCGCCAGCGGGAGGGCGTATGGTCCGATCCTGCTGTTCAGCTCCGTTCCGACCACATTTTGGCATTTTTGTCTTGAACAGTGATGCAAGCAGGGGGTTTCGTGCCACGAAACGGTAAAAAACGCTGTTTTCGGCATTTCGTGGCATTCCCTGTGCCACGAAATCGTTTTTAACCGGTTACATGCCGTTTCGGGGCGTGAGGACAAATCTAAGAATCATTGGAAAATGGACGTTTCGCCATTCTCGTTCTCAACACTGTTCTCGCTCATCGTACAATTCTTCTTGCCAGGCATCCCCTATCATCCCCCCGTCATCGCCACGGGCCCGTGCGTTCCCGGCCGAGAGAGGCCGCCGAGCGCAGTGAAACCGCGCACAATGTTCGAGCGCGTAATACTCAAGGATGATGGGCACGATGGCGATTCACCCCGCCGCACGATGCCGGTCCGAGCCCGCCATCCGTATGGTGAAAGTAACGTTCAGGGAAAATCCCTGTATTGATATGGAAGAGGACGTTATGGAACAGCAGATCATGCAGCCGCAGACCAATGCCGGTGCGGCGCAGGAACAGCGGCACCCCATCGCCATCGAGGCGATCGACCTGGTCAAGGACTACGGGCATGGCGAAAACGCGGTGCATGCGCTGCGCGGCGTCAATGTGCGGTTCGAGCAAGGGAGGTTCACCGCGATCATGGGCCCGTCCGGCTCCGGCAAGTCCACGCTCATGCACACGCTCGCCGGACTCGACTCGGCCACGAGCGGTCATATCGTGTTCGACGGCGCCGACATCACCACCATGAACGACAATCAGCTGACCATGCTGCGCCGCCACAAGATCGGCTTCATCTTCCAGAGCTTCAACCTGCTGCCGATGTTCACCGCCGAGCAGAACATCCTCATGCCGTTGACTCTGGCGGGTCAGAAGCCCGACCGTCAGTGGTTCGACATGCTGACGACGACGCTGGGACTCAAGGAACGTCTCACGCACCGGCCGAATGAACTGTCTGGCGGCCAGCAGCAGCGCGTCGCCATCGCGCGTGCGCTCATCACCAAACCGTCGCTGGTGTTCGCCGACGAGCCCACCGGCAACCTCGATTCCGTCTCCAGCGCCGAAGTGCTGAGCTTCCTGAAGCGATCCGTCAAGGAACTTGGGCAGACCGTCATCATGGTCACCCATGACGCCGTCGCCGCATCCTATGCCGATCGTGCGATCGTGTTCGCCGACGGCCAGATCGTCGCCGACGAGCAGCGCCCGACCGCCGAGAGCATGAACCAACTGTTGATGAACGAGCGCGAGCGGGCCACCCAACTGGTCGGCGGGCCGTCCGCGGGCACCACCGTTCCAAGACCGCCGGTGGCGGCCCTCAAGGGGCACACCGAAAAGGCGTCTTTCGTTCCGGGTGCTCCAAGCGTTCCGGGTGCTCCAAGCGTTCCGGGCGCTCCGCAGCACGCCGCCGTCGCCCAGCACCGCCGCTGACCCGCCCACAGCATTAAGGACTTCTCATGTTCTCCATCACCATCAAACTCATGAAAAAAAGCGCGAGGATGCTCATCCCCGCAGGCATAGCCATCCTTATCGGCACGGCGTTCATCGCCGCCACGTTCCTGTTCTCCAACTCCATGGACGACTCGCTGCGCAGGCAGAGTACCGCCCAGCTCGGCGAAGCGAACTACATCGCCACGATGAAAACAAACAGCAACGGCGCGGTCTCCGAGAACGGCTCGGCCGACAGAACCACCGTCGCCGATTTCAACCTCGACCGGATACGCGCCACGAAAGGCGTGAAGGGCGCCCGCGTCGACACGTCCGTCAGCGTTTCGATCTCCGCAGCGGGCAAGCGCTCGAACGGATACGCCGTCGGCACGTCAACCGACCGTAAGCTGCTGCCGGTCCGCATCGTCTCCGGCGACCAGCCGGTCGACAACAACGAGGTGGCGTTGCCAAAATCCGTCGCCAAACAACTTGGAGTGGGTGTCGGCGACAAGGTGGACGTCGCTCCGATATCCAACGGCAGCGCTCTGAGCGGCACCGCGGTGCGTGACGTGCGCGTCGTTGGCCTGACCAGCGACCCGTTTGGTGTGTACTCGTTTTACGGTGGCGCTTCGGTGCTGTCGGAGAACGTCGTCGCCGCGGTATACGGCGTGGATGATTTCGACCATATGCAGGCGTACATGCTCCTGCTTGACATCGACGAAGCCGACGCCGCTGCCGCGCAGCGGACCGTCGACGAGGTCTCCGGGCTCCTGCCGAAATCTTATGGCGTGGAATCGCGCCGATCGGTCGAGGCGGAGGCCGTCAGGGACCTCAGCTCGAACAACACCAGTTTCCCCACCATATTCCTGCTGAGCTTCGGTGTGCTCGCACTGTTCGTTGCCGCCCTGGTCATCGCCAACACGTTCCAGGTGCTGGTGGCGCAACGCAGGCGCACGCTGGCGTTGCTGCGCACAATCGGCGCGAAGAAGGGCCAGCTGTACACATCCGTACTGATGGAGGCCGGATTGCTTGGCCTGATTGCGTCGGTGCTGGGCGTCGGCTTCGGCGTCGGTCTGATCGCGCTGGTCACGAACACGGGCGTAATGGAAATGATGGGGATGCAGGCCAGGCTGATTCTCTCGTGGCAAGCGTTCGTGGTTCCGATCGCATTCGGCCTGATCATGACTGTACTCGCCTCACTCGGCTCCGCACGGTCCGCCACCAGCGTGACGCCGCTTGAGGCCCTGCGCCCGATCGAGCTGACCGATACATCACGCGCCGGAAAGGTCCGCGCCACGATTGGCGTTCTGACGATCATCGCCGGATTGGCACTGGCTGGCGTCGCCGTATGGCAGCTGTCCGGCATGCTGAACGGTCTGGACACCATGGCCAGCGACAATTACAGCAGTGTGCTGCTGATGTCCATCGGCGGGGCCGCGCTGGTGTTCCTCGGGCTCGTACTCACCGCCACGTTCTGGCTGCCGGTGCTGATGCGCGGCGTCGGCGCGCTCGTCTCGATGTGCGGTCCGAGCGCCAAAGTTGCCCACGCCAACATCCAGAAGAACCCGCGTCGCGTCGCCGCCACCGGCACCGCGCTGCTGATCGGCGTGACCCTGGTCGCCACCATCGCCACCGGTGCAGCCAGCGCCAAGCAGACCATGGGGGAGGCGCTCGCGTCCCGGTACAGTGTCGACATGATCGCCACCGGCGACGGCCTGAAGACCAGCGCAGTCAAGGAAGCGGCCCAGGTCAAGGGCGTCGCGGCCACCATGTACGCGCCCACGGCGACGGTGACCGCGGAAGGCGTGAACGGGGGAACGATGTCCCTGCTGCTCGTCGGCGTCAAGAACACCTCCGAACTCGCCGGCGTCATGCACGCCGACCTGAGCGGCGTCACCGTCGGCGACGACACCGTGCTGCTGCCGAAATACCGCGCCACCTCAGGCAAGGAGATCACATTCGGCTCCGATGCGAAGCTGCGGTTCACTGCCGCGGAGTCGAATGGCATTGCGGCAAGCACCGAACAAGACGGGTCCGCCAGCGCAAGCTCGACGAACGGAGGCGTTTCCTCATCAATGCGTCTCAAGCCGGTGCAATCCGATTACCGCCGCGTCTCGTCCAACTATGATGCCGTCGCCTTCATCAACACCAGCCATTTCAACAACGGCGACATCACCGCGACCGGCCACATGCTGCTCATGCGTGTGGATACCCAGTCGGCCGGCGTCTCCCTGAGTGACGTGTTCAACAAGATTCAGGACGTATTTTCGTATGACTCCACCGTGTCCATCACCGGTCCCGTGGCGCAACGCGCACAATGGGAGACCATCATCAACTCGATGCTGATGCTTCTGGTCGCGCTGATCGCCGTCGCGGTGCTCATCGCGCTGATCGGCGTGGCGAACACGCTGAGTCTGTCGGTGATTGAACGCACCCGCGAATCCGCGACATTGCGGGCCATCGGCATGACCCGCGGGCAGCTGCGGCGCTCACTGGCCGTCGAGGCGCTGCTGCTGTCGCTCGTCGCAGGTGTGGTCGGCGTGGTGCTCGGCACGCTGTTCGGATGGCTGGGGTCGTACATGGTGTTCAGCCTGTACGGCAAGACGGTGTTCCCCTTCGAATGGGGCATGAGCGGCATCGTGCTTGTGGTGGCCGCCATCGCAGCCCTGCTCGCCAGCGTGTTCCCGGCCCGTCGCGCAGTCAAGACGCCGCCTGTCGAGGCTCTGGCTGAAGCCTGAGCCTCTTAGGCGGCCTTCGCGGCAAGCCGCTCACTTCACCTGCCGCTCACTTCACCTACAGACAGCCCACCGGACTGTCTGTTTGACGGTTCAGCCTGTCGAGGCTCTGGCTGAAGCCTAGTTCGTAGAGCCGGTGGGTGGTCAACACAGCCGCCAGTGCAATGAGGTCCCTTCTTTCACTCAAAAGAAGGGACCTCATCGCCTATATGGCGTTATACCGCACGACCCGTGACACGCGGCTCCCGACGCGCGATGTTATAACCTGAACACGCAAAAAATCGGTACGTTGCAAAATGAACTGTTCATTAATCGAAGGTGATTTTCATTATCTTTCAGCGGTCGGAACCTGACAGTTGGTCTACAACAGAATCGGTTCCATATCAACCAACACACAATGGAAGCTGAAAGAATGCACAAGACAATGCGTAAGTCCGCGGTCCTCAAGGGCGCCGTGGCAGGCATCGCATCCATCGCGATGCTGATGTCCGTGAGCGTCACCGCGAACGCCGCGGACACTCCCTCGTACGGCAGTGCGGTCAAGCCGAACATCACCTCGCTGCTCGGCGAGTATTACAACTGGTGGACCCCGAAGAAGGTCGTGAACAACACGCCGCAGGGCGATGCCTTCCGCGGCAAGGTCACCGATGCCGGCAAGAGCGTGCTCGGACAGAACGACAAGACCGTCGTGGCCATCAACAACAAGGCCGCCGCCGACACCACCAAGGTCGACGGCACCTACACGCAGGCCGAGCGCGCCGCTCTCGACGCGAGCGACGGCGACGCACTGCGCATCTACAAGGACGCGTTCGGGCCGATCATCGGCCAGTACGTGGCCGAGGGCGTCGCGCAGGGCGAGCTGCCCAAGACCTCCGACCTGGTGTTCAGCAAAAGCAGCAAGGACTCGTTCGCGGGCTTCGTCGGCACCGGCAGCGCCAAGAAGGACTTCAACTACCCGCGTCCGTACTTCAACAAGGAGAACGAAGGCGTCGACCGCACGATCGGCGGTGACACCGACCTCAACGGTCTGAGCTCGACGCTCGACATCAAGCGCATCCCGATGATCAATATCGACGGCCAGGAATACGGCGAGGATTACACCGACTATCAGGAGCCGTCGCAGTCCTTCCCGTCCGGCCACACCACCAAGACCTACAACCGCGGTCTGGGATTGGCCACGCTGCTGCCCGAGCTCGGACCGGAACTCGTGGCCCGCGCCGCCGAAGGCGGCAACAACCGCGTCGTGCTCGGCGTGCACTACCCGATGGACGTGATCGGCGGACGCATCTCCGCCAGTGCATCCGTCACCGCTCTGTGGTCTGATGCCACGTTCCGCCAGAACGTGCTGCTGCCGGCCCATGACGAACTTGAGAACTACATCGCCGCACGCTGCAAGGCCGACGGCAACGGCGACACCGTCGCCGCGTGTGTGAGCAAGACCGGCGCCAACGACAAGAACGGATACAAGAACACCTTCACCGACGCGGTGTCCACCGAACCGGTGACCGACCGCGCGTCCGCCATCGACGCCTACACCGCACGCATGACCTACGGATTCTCGCAGACCTCGGCCGCCGGTCAGGCGCCCGTCGTGCCGCAAGGCGCGGAGAACCTGCTGCTCACCGCATTCCCCGACCTGACCGACGCTCAGCGTCGTCAGGTGCTCGAAGCCTCCGAAATTGACTCCGGCTACCCGCTGGACGCCAGCTCCAACGGATTCGAGCGCATCAACCTCGCCAAGGCTTTCAGCGCCAAGGTGACGCTGAGCGAAGACGGCAGCACCATCACCGCCATCTCCTTCGGCGCCAAGGCGCCGACCGTGGTGAAGACCGCATCCTCCAAGGACACGATCACCGGACTGCTGACCGACTTCAACAAGTACTACGTCGCAGGCAAGGGCGTGACCGATGAGGGCAAGTCGGTGCTCGCGCACGACGACCAGCTCACCGAAGACATCAACAACAAGGCGTACGGCACCGACGGCAACACCGCGCAGGACCAGCGCGCCCTGTCCGACGCCCAGATGAACTCCACCAACACGCTGTACGACGCGCTCGGTCCGGTGCTCGGCAAGTACTACAAGGACGCCGCCGACGCTGGTAAGTTGCCGAAGACCGCCCAGTTCCTGTCCGACATGAACAAGTCCGCTTCCACCGGCGTCGCCAAGGCCACATACCAGCACCCGCGCCCCTACGTGGACCGCGTGAACTTCAACGGCACGACGCTGAACATGAACGGTCTGAAGCAGACGCTGAACATCAAGAAGGTCCCCGGTTACGAGAACTTCGACTGGGGAGACGGCGAAGCGCCCGACAACGAGTATGACGGACTGTACAACTCCGGCTCGTTCCCGTCCGGCCACACCACCTTCGCGTTCACGCAGGGCGCCGGCCTGGCGTACCTGCTGCCCGAGCTCGGCCCGGAGATCATGACCCGCGTGTCCGAGGCCGGCAACAACCGCATCGTGCTCGGCGTGCACTACCCGCTCGACATCATGGGCGGCCACATCGCCGGCCAGTACGGCGTCGCCACCGCGGTGAGCGGCGAGAAGACCGCACAGGAAGGCGCGGCCGCCCGCGCCGAGCTCGTCGATTACCTGACCGCGCAGTGCAAGGCCGACAACCACGGCGATACGCTCGACGCCTGCATCACGAACACCGGCGCGAACGCCGCCAACGGCTACCGCAATGATTTCACCGACGAGGTTTCGACCAAGCCGGTTACCGACCGTGCCTCCGCACTGGCCGCGTACAAGGCCCGCATGACCTATGGCTTCCAGGCCACGGGCACGACCGGACAGGCGCCGGTGGTGCCTGACTCGGCCGTCCGCATGCTCGACAACGTCGCCGCGTTCAAGTCGTTGGATTCCGCGCAGAAGAAGGCCGTGCTCGCCGCGACCGAAGGTGACTCCGGCTATCCGCTGGACGCCTCGTCGCAGGGCTGGGCGCGAGTCAACCTCGCCGCGGCCTACAGCGCCAAGGTCACGCTGAGCGCCGACGGCAAGAACGTCGTCAAGGTCGAGCCCGGCCAGGCGCAGGCCTCGGTCGTGCGCGAGACGAGTGGCAACAACGGCAACAACGGCGGCAACGGTAACGGCGGTAGCAATGCCGGCAACATCGGTGTCAACAATGCCGCTGGCCGCAACCCCTCCGGCACGCAGCCGCTGTCGAAGACCGGCGCGGACGTGTCCGGCATCGCCTCGGCGTTCATCCTGATCGCCGCCGCCGGCGTCACGATCACGATGATCCGCCGCAAGCACGCGATCTGACAACTAGCGCCCCCGCTGGCGGACTGAGCATCGCGCCCCCGCCCAGCGGGGGCGTTTTTTTTATATTCGCCTTATACCAGGCCGTTGTCGTAGGCGAAGACGACGGCCTGGACGCGGTCGCGCGCATTGATTTTGGCAAGGATATGCGCCACGTGCGTTTTCGCGGTTGGCAGGCTGATGAACAGCTTGTCGGCGATTTCCTGATTCGACAATCCATGGGCGATCTCCACCAGCACCTCACGCTCCCGCTCGGTCAGCAGGTTCAGTTCCGGGTCAGTGTATGCCACCGGCCGGGCGCCGGGCATCGTGGACGAACCGTCCGCATAGCCGTCAGTCGCCGTCAACCCATGCTTGGTGTACCCGTCCTCCATCATCTTTTCGATGAGTCGCTTCGTCGCCGAAGGCGCGATAATCGCGTTGCCCTGATATACCGTGCGAATAGAACTCAGCAGCGTCTCCGGCTCGGTGTCCTTGAGCAGGAATCCGGATGCGCCGGCGTTGATAGCCGCCATCACGTACTCGTCCAAGTCGAACGTCGTCAGGATGATCACGCGGGTCTTGCGCGGTGCGTCTCCGGCGGCCGCTTCCAGCGCGCTGATGCGGCTGGTCGCTTCCAGTCCGTCCATGCCGGGCATGCGCACGTCCATCAGCACCACATCGGGGTGCAGCGATTCGGCCAACGACACCGCCTGGGCGCCATCGCCCGCCTGCCCGACCACCTGTATGTCCGGCTGGGATCCGATCACCATTGCGAATCCCGCTCGCACCAGTTCCTGATCGTCGGCGATGACCACCCGAATTCTTTGCAACTCACTCATGCCTTCCACTGTATCCAACATCGGCGAACAAGTCCCGTATCACGCCCCCTGATTTAACCCTGAATTCATGTCGGATGATCCCCGGCGGGCCGTGGAGCGCCGTCTCATTACGACGCGATGCCGTGCAGCTGGCTATCGTGCAGCTGCTTGTCGAGCGATGCCGCGGGCCTGAGCTGCATGCCGGGCTGCTCTTGCCGGTGAGCCTCATCGCTGAATCCGGTCTCGCGCAGCACGCCCAGCAGCTTGCGCATGTGGGCCAGCGCCGCACGGCCCTGTGATCCGATGGCCGCGAACGCCTCGGAGATGGACCCGGACGACGGTTGTTCACCGTGACGCTCGCAATCGTCAAGCATGCGCAGGCCGGCGACCGCCTGGTCGATCACGCTGGTCAGCGTCATCGTCACCTCGGACTGGATGCTCTCGCTGATGCGGTCACGTTCCATGTTCGCCGCCAGGATGCGCTGCTTGGCCTGCTCCGCGCGCAACGCCTCCTCGCGGGCTTGCAGCACCAGCGCGTTCGATCCGCTGGATCGGTCCCATCGTGCCATGGCCGTCGCGCTTATGCACAACGCCAGCGATATCACCATGAACATGATTGCCGATGCGAACGCGGCGGGCGTCGTCGCGAGGGAATATGCCGGGCGGGGATGAGTCAGCATGCTGAAGATGCTTCGATACCCGGTTTGAGCGGCGAAGATCTTGCAGCCGAACAGCACGGAATCCGATATTGCGGCGATCCCCGTCCATCGCCATGCCTTGTCACGGCCGTACAACACCGCGGAATACAGGGCCACAAGGGAAGCGAGGATATCGGCCAGGCTGACCGGCTCGAAGAACAGCAGCTGAAGCGCGGCGAGGATGGCCACCGCCAGCGCGCTGGATTCCGGGAACCTGCGGCGGAAGATCAACGGAATCAGGATGATGATCGTCAATGCGCGGTCGAAACGGTTGTCGAGCTGCAGTCCCTCGGCGTATATGACGGATGGATTGATGGAAAGTAGCATCCAGGCCACCAGTATGGTGAGCAGCAGGTCGGTTAGCAGATAATGCCGCTCGGTCCACTGCGACATGCGCTCGATCCAGTTGAGCCGCTGCTCCCCGGTAGCGGATGCCTGCTGGATCGGCTTCGAACGCAGGGCGGACAGAATCGTGCGCAGGCGTATGGTGATGGGCGCCGGCGGTGCTTGTGTCGGGACCGATGACATCTGCGACACCGGACGGGGCATCTTTGCGCCGGCCGGTTGCGTGACACCGGCCGGTTGGACGACACCGACTTGACTGGCGACGGCGGATTGCGGGGCGTTCGCGACATTACTGACGACCCCGGCATTCCCGGTATCCGTCGCCATTGAAACCGTTCCGGTCGTCGGGGCCGCCATCGGCATGATTGCCGCGCCCGAAGACACCGCAGCGGAAGACGCCGCGTTCGAGCTTTCGGACGCCGGCGCAGCATCCTCGGACTGCGTTGAGACAGTGCTGTACGGCACGAAGCCGGACACCACGAAGCCGCCGCCAAGCTGCGGGCCACTGGTCACGCTGCCGCCGATCGCGCCGATTCGCTCGCGCATGCCGATCAGTCCGTAACCGGGCTTGTGGCCGTCCAACGACGATGACGCGCCGCGGCCATTGTCGGCAACGGTGACGTGCAGTCCGTCAGCCCCCCAGATCTCGCTGATCTGCACGGTGACGTTCGGGCCGCCGTATTTGCGCACGTTCGTCAGCGCCTCCTGCACCATGCGGTACATTGCGGTGCTCGCCTGTGCGCCGAGCGCGGCGACCCGCGGCTGGCCGGACACGGTCTTGCGAATCGTGCACCCCATGCCGGCTGCCGCGTTCGCCTGGTCGATCAGCGCGTCCACATCCGCGTAATCGGCATGGTCCGACCCTCCGAACACGCCCAGCAGACGTTTCATGTCGTGCAGCGCGCGCTCCGATTCATGACGGATCGTCTCCATGGTCTGCCGGGCCAGCGCCGGATTGTTGGCGCCCGCGTACCGGCCCCCATCGGATTGGATGATGATGATCGACAGCGTGTGCGCCACCACGTCATGCATGTCACGCGCGATGCGGGCGCGTTCGGCGAGCGCCGCGATATGGCGTTCCTCATCCTCTTTTGCCTGCAAGGCGTCGTTGCGCTCATGCATCATGCTGACGGTGATGCGCCGGGCCCGCTGCCAGTACGCGACGATGATCGCCGCGAACAGATACACGGCGATGAAGATGAATATGGCCACTGAGCTTGTCGTTATGGTGGTGGCGCAATCACCGCTCAGACCATAGATGTATGTCCCCGAACATGTCTCCAGGGGGCTGAGTCCATCGAAGGGCACGCCCTGATTGAGGATGGGACCTGCATCGGCGGACCAGATGATGACGGGCGACGCCAAGGCCCCGATGGCGACGGCGAGTACGATGAACGCCTTCGAATTGCGCGGATCCGCATATACGATGGCCGAATACAGCATCCATGGCGCCATCAGGTCGGCATATACCATCGACGGCCCGAACGCCAGTTGGACGACCACCAGACCGGCGAACAGCAATGTAGCCATCTGCGGCTTCCACCGGCGCATCGCGACGGGAACCATCAGAACGAAGCTCCAGAAGGCCATTACCGTATGGTCGAAATAGGCGATGATGCCGGGATTGCTGTCATTGGTACCGGCCATGAGCGTGAAAAAGATGGAGATGATCACCGCATACAGGGCATCTGCGAGCAGCACATGCTTCCTGTTCCACGTGGTGATTCGTTCCATGATTCCCATACGGTTCAGCGTATCGCGTGCGGTGACCCGACCCACATCGGTCGGCCGGATGATTCATTGCGATGCGGCGTGTCGGGCGGGGTGCGTTTCGTTGGTGGGAATCCCATCGGGTTTCCGCCGCCGGTCGGCTACAGTGGTACCGAGAATGGTACGGCATCGTGGGATGCCGGGGTGCATCAATGAAAGGGAATGTATGACGCTGCTTGCCGAATATTACGTGCCGGGGCTGCATATCGAGGATCGGTCGGCCAAGGTGCCGCTTGATTGGGCCGGTCATGAGCCGGGGCGCGGCTTTGACGGGGAATCGATCAGCCTGTTCTACCGCGTGGTGACCGCCCCCGAGCACGTGCATGACGATCTGCCTCTGCTGGTGTTCCTGCAGGGTGGTCCGGGAGGGGCCGGACCTAGGCTGCTGAACCCGTCGAGCGACGGATGGATTGCGGAGGCGGTCAAGCATTTCCGTGTGGTGCTGCCGGATCAGCGCGGCACGGGCCGCTCGTCGCGCGTCGACTCGCATGCCATGGCGAGGCTCGCCGCCGGGGGAGCGCGTGCGCAAGCGGATTACCTCAAGCGGTTCCTCGCGGATTCGATCGTGCGGGACTTCGAACATCTGCGCCGCACCGAGTTCGGCGGCTCGCCGTGGGCGACGCTTGGCCAGAGTTATGGCGGATTCCTGACGCTGACCTACCTGTCGCTGTTCCCCGAAGGAGTGGCCGCGAGCTTCACCTGCGGCGGCATCCCGCATGTCCCGGCGAACGCGACCGAGGTCTATGAGCACACGTTCCCGCGCATGGCCCGCAAGACCGCGCAGTTTTACGAGCGCTACGGCGTCGATGCCGATCGTGTCGCCGCCGTCGCGGATCAGCTGCCGACCGTGGCTGAGATCGCGGAAGCCGGCGGCATCGGTGGCGATTCCGGCTCGCTGCCCGAGGGAACCCCGCTGATGCCGAACGGCGACCCGCTGACCGTGGAGCGCCTGCAATGCCTCGGCTCCGACTTCGGCATGAAGCCAAGCTTCGAGCGCGTGCACTGGATTTTCGACGATGCGTTCGTCGACGGCGATGGTTCGGTCTCAGCCGGGGCGGCGTTGTCCGACGAGTTCTTGGCGAAGGTCATGAACGCGACCTCCTCGCGTCCCCTGTACTGGCCGCTGCAGGAGTTCATCTACGCGAACGGTGAACTGGACGAGCCGATTCGCTGGGCGGCACAGCGCGTGCGCGACACCATGCCCCGGTTCTCGACCGGCGAACGCCCGCTGGCCTTCACCGGCGAGGCGATGTTCCCGTGGATGTTCGAGCAGGAGTCCGTGCTGCGGCCGTTCAAGCCGGCGATGGACCTGCTGATGGAGGATACGAGATTCGGTGTGATCTATGACGCCGACCAGCTGGCCCGCAACGAGGTTCCGCTGCAATCGGCCGTGTATTTCGACGACATGTACGTGGATTCCGGCATGCAGCTCGACACGCTGAGCCGTGTCGGCAACTCGCATTACTGGGTCACCAACGAGTTCGAGCATGACGGGCTGCACGGTGATCTCGTGTTCCGCCATCTCTACGACGAGGCCCTCAACCGCGGTGACCTGGAATCGCTGTTCTAGCGTGCGGGCGTACGCTTCGCGGCCGTGCGCGGCGGGGCATGACGAACTGCATCTTTCGTATGAACAACACAACAAGGAGCATCATGGCGCAGAACATCACCATAGGATTCATCGGCTATGGCAACATGGCGCAGGCCATCGCGCAGGGTCTCGTCGACGCGGGCGTCGTCAAAGGCAGCGACATCGTCGCCTGCGCGGCGCATTACGACAAGCTGGAAGCCAGTACTGCGAAGCTCGGGGCGCGTCCACTGCACAACGCGCGTGAGGTCGCCGCCGCGGCCGACGTGGTGATCATCGCCATCAAGCCGTATCAGATCGAATCCGTCATCAAGCCCATCGCAGACGAGTTCGCCAAGAACGGACGGTTCGTGGTGTCGATCGCCGCCGGCTGGGATCTGGCGAAGTACCAGAAGCTGTTCGGCGATCTGGCTCAGAGCATCCATATCCAGTGCACGATTCCGAACACGCCGATGGCCGTCGGCAAGGGCGTGCTCGTCACCGAGACCGACAACACGCTCACCGACATGCAGACGGAGGTCTTCGAATCGCTGTTCGGCCCGATTTCGCTGATCGAGCGCGTCGACACCGCACACATGACCATCGCCATGGTGGTGGCCGGCTGCGCACCCGCCTTCACCGACATGTACATTGAGGCGCTGGGTGACGCCGGCGTGCAGTACGGACTGCAGCGGGCCACCGCATACCGGCTCGCCGCGAAGATGGTCGAGGGCGTGGGAGCGCTGTACATGGCCACCGGGACCCATCCCGGAGCGATGAAGGATGCCGTCTGCTCGCCCGGCGGCACCACGATCCGCGGCGTCGCCAAGCTGGAGAAGGACGGCTTCCGCGGAGCCGTCATCGACGCCGTCGACGCCATCGTAGGCTGACCCCGCAAAAGGGTCCATCGGACGGTCGTCATCCGCGGTGTAGCTCGATATCGTCCGGTGCCCTATTCCGCGAAAGTTCCATATCGCACGCCGCAAATGGGACTTTCGCGGGATGGACGGAAAGCTGTTGTCGGATGGCGCAGGCCGTCTGTTGTTATTCGGCGCCGTGAACGACGCGGACGCCGTCGGCGGTGACGTATCCGTAGTTCATCGTCTCGCTGTTGTAGGCGATGACGCCGTCGCCGCTGACCGGCATGACGATGACGCCGCCGTCGCCGCGCCGGGCCGCCACGTCATCCAGTGCGGCCTGAGCGGCCTCCTGCACTGACTGGCCGGCGAACCGCACACGATCCGCGATTTGATGCGCCGCGACAGACCTCACGAACGCCTCGCCGATACCCGTGCATGACACGGCGACGCTGTCATCGGCCGCGTACGTGCCGCATCCGGGCAGCGGCGAATCCCCGACGCGCCCCGGCATCTGGTTCGTGATGCCGCCCGTGGACGTCCCCGCCGCCACATGTCCGGCGGCATCCCTCGCCACCGCGCCGATCGTGCCGTGCTTCTCCCAGGCGTCGCCCTCGGATTGGGCGCGTGCCAGCGAACGCCGGCGTTCCTCGGTCACGAAATACGACGGATCGCGCAATTCGATGCCCCACGAGCGCAGCAGGTCCTCGCCCGGCAGCGCGAACATCGTGTGCTTGGCGCGCTCCTTGACCGCCCGGGCCACATCGATCGGATGCCGGGCCGTGGTCAGCCCGGCGGCGGAGCCGACCTCGCCGTCGCCGGTCATCAGGCAGGCGTCCATCGACACCTTTCCCTCGCTGGTCAGCGCCGCGCCCCGACCGGCGTTGAACTCCGGCGCATCCTCCATCACATGAATCGCGGCGCATACCGCATCCTCGGCGGGCGCGCCCTGTTCGAGCAGCGCGTAGCCGGCGTCCAGCGCCCGACGCAGATCGCGCTCGGCCTGCGCAGTCTTCTGCGCGCTGCCATCCTTGCTCCGGTCGCCGGCTCCCGCGTGGATCGCCAGCAGAATGCCGTTGACAGGACTGCCGGACGCCGTTGATGCGCCGGATGCGGTGGTGATGATCATGTTCCCTCCCTTGCACGGTTTCGCCGTGACTGATGTTTTCCGCGTGTATTATGCCACCGTCTCCGGGACCGGTCCATTCGAGGCGATTCGGTTACGGCGCGATTTTTGCCGGCGAATCCGACGAGATGACGGCTTTATGTCTCAATATGTGAGACTGGTGGTGGCCTCCGCGCCGCCCGGGCGCGCATTCGCCGGCCGTGCGGCATACACGCATGATAGCGGCATATAGATTTCGGCGATAGCCCTGTTCGACGCAATCGCAAGAACCGCGTGAAAACGCGCATTACGCTGAACATTGTTCGCGAAAACGGCCGGCATCCCGCCGGAACGCAGCGGGCGCACAAGATCAATGTGCACGATCAGCAATCTTAGCATCCAAACACACGGCACAAACCAAACACGATACCAGGGGGAACGAAGAGACATGAAGATCAGGAGAATCGCTGCGGCGGTATTGGCGGTCACATCGCTTGTCGGCGGTCTGACGGCGTGCGGGAACAGCAGCTCGGCAGATTCCGGCACCACCGTCAAGGTCGGCGTGGTCGGCGACAGCAACGAGGTCTGGGATCAGGTCGTCATCCCGAACCTGAAGAAGGAGGGCATCAACGTCGAACTGGTGAAGTTCTCCGACTACATCCAGCCGAACGAGGCGCTCGCCAAGGGAGACATCGACCTCAACGCCTACCAGGGCTACATCCTCATGGACGACTTCAACAAGACGCACGACAACGCGCTCGCCGCAGTCGGCGAGACGGTGCTCAACCCGATCAGCCTGTACTCCGACAAGGCCAAGAAGGTCGAAGACATTCCGGAAGGCTCCGAAGTCACCATCGCCAACGACTCCGTCAACGCGGCCCGCGGCCTGCTGCTGCTCCAGTCCGCCGGCCTGATCAAGCTCGACTACAAGGAAGGTGCGAACCCCACGCCGGACGACATCGTGTCCAACCCGAAGAACCTGAAGATCACCGAGCTGGAAGCCTCGCAGACCGCCCGTTCGCTGCCCGACGTCGGAGCCAGCGTCATCAACGTGTTCATGGCCCTCGACGCGGGACTCAACCCCAAGTCGGACGCCATCTACATCGAGCCGGTCAACGAGCAGTCCAAGCCGTACTACAACATCATCGTCTCCCGCGCCAAGGATAAGGACAACGCCACCTACAAGAAAATCGTGGACGCCTACCGCAGCGACGACGTCAAGAAACTGATCGACAAGCTGTACAAGGGGGCCGTCATTCCGCTGTGGTGACATGCGGCGAATGCCGCCGCAACCGCAGCACGCAACATAACAACACACACGACAAGCGACGCGAACGGGGAACGTCGACGCATCTCGGCCGAAGGGGAGTGCTCGCCGAGAAGACATGATGCCAGCCGGACGGGATGGCGCGGGCCAAGGGGACGGTCCGCGCCGCGGCGGCCCTCCGGCCGGCATCATGGCAGGTCGGCCATATGGCCCGGCATGGCATCCGTGAAGGACGGCCACACAGGTCGTCAGACGGACCATGCAGGAGACGGCCATGCCGCGACGATTCCCGCGCAAGGCCCGGCACAAGTCGGGACGGGCCCACGCGCCGCCCCACATCCAACAGGAAACAAACCAAGGAACATACGAAAGCCCGCACATCATGAGCACACCATTGACCACGCAGCAGGCCGTTGACCTCTACACCACCATGCGCAAGATCCGCCGGTTCGAGGAAACCGTCAAGGCGCACATCGGCAAGGAGATCGTCGGCCCCGCCCACCTGTACATCGGCGAGGAGGCCGTCGCCACCGGCGTATGCAGCAACCTCACCCACCACGATTACGTGACCAGCACCCACCGCGGCCACGGCCACACCCTCGCCAAAGGCGCCCGCGTCGACCGTTCGCTCGCCGAGCTCTACGGCCGCGCCACCGGATACTGCAAGGGCAAGGGCGGCTCCATGCATCTCGCAGACTTCAGCGTCGGCATGCTGGGCGCGAACGGCGTGGTCGGCGGCGGCTTCAACATCGCCACCGGCGCGGCGCTCGCCATCAAGCAGCGGCACGGCAGCGACGTGGCCGTGTGCTTCTTCGGCGACGGCGCATCTAGCCGAGGCACCTTCCACGAGGCCGTGAACCTCGCCGCCAGCTGGAAACTGCCGGTCATCTACGTGTGCGAGAACAACGCGTGGGCATCCACCACCCGCTTCGACGACATCAAGAACGTGGACTACCTGTCGGAACGCGCTCAGGGATACGGCATCCCCGGTGTCACCGTCGACGGCAACGACGTCGAATCCGTGCGAGACGCCTCCGCCAAGCTCATCGACCGCGCCCGCCGCGGCGACGGCCCCTCCATCCTGGAATGCAAGACCTACCGGCGCGACGGCCACTTCATCACCGACCCGCAGAAGTACCGTTCCCAGGAGGAGGTCGAGGAGTGGAAACTCTACAACGACCCGATTGACCGGTTCCGGCGCAAGATCCTGCTCGAAGGCGTCGTCACGCAGGACGACCTCGACGCCGTGGAGGAGCGGCTCGACCAGGAGTTCGCACAGGCTCTGGAATTTGCGGTAAACAGTCCATTCCCCAAGGCCGAGGACGCCTTGGACGACGTATTCAGCGGTGAGGTGAATCTGTATGAGTGAGCGAATCATCACATTCGGCGAGGCGACTCGCGAGGCCATGCTCGAAGAGATGCGAGCCGACGAACGTGTGTTCGTCTACGGCGAGGACATCGCCAAGCAGGGCGGCATCTTCGGCCAGTTCGCCGGCATGAAGGACGAATTCCCCGAGCGCGTGCTTGACACGCCGATCTCCGAGACGGCGCTCGTCGGCGCCGGCGTCGGCGCGGCCATCGCCGGCGCCAAGCCGGTCATCGACCTGCATTTCGCGGATTTCATCGGCATCGCCATGGACGAGGTGCTCAACCAGATGGCCAAGGCGCACTACATGTTCGGCGGACAGGCCACCATGTCGCTGGTGCTGCGCGCGCCCGACGGCCTGATGAAGCACGGCGCCGCCCAGCATTCCCAGTCGCTGGAGACGTGGTTCACCAACATCCCCGGCATCCGCGTGGTCGTGCCCTCGACGCCGGCCAACGGCAAGCAGCTGCTCAAGGCGGCTATCAAGGATCCTAACCCGGTCATCTACTTCGAGAACAAGGGACTGTTCCCGGTCAAGGGCGACGTGCCCGAGGACCTGCCGCCCATCGACCTGAGCCGTGCGCAGGTCGTGCGCGAAGGCGCCGACGTGACGCTGGTCTCCTACGGTCTGATGCTCACCAAGGCGCTCGCTGCCGCGGATGTTGCACGGCGCGAATACGGCGTGAGCGTGGAGGTCATCGACCTGCGGTCCATCACGCCGCTCGACATGCCGACCATCTATGCGTCGGTGAAGAAGACCGGTCATCTGGTCATCGCGCACGAGGCCATCAAGATCGGCGGCGTGGGCGGCGAGATCGCGGCGCGCGTGGCCGAGAACCATTTCGATTATCTGCGCGGGCCGGTGCTGCGCGTCGGCGCGCGGTTCACTCCGCTGCCGTTCAGCCCGGTGATGGAGGACTTCGTGCTGTCCGGCGAGAAGGAGATCCTCGACGCCGTGCTCGCGGCGGCCGGCAAGTCCGCCGTCGATGGGGCGGATGGTGCTGCGGGTCGGGCGGGTGAGGCCGCGTGAGCGATGCAACCGTCAACGCAACCGCAGCCGCAGCAGCGGAGGCTTCGGATTCCGTCGCCGCCGGCGCCCCTCTGATCTCGCTTGACCACGTCACCGTCGAATTCGGCCGCGGCAAAAACCGCTTCCGCGCCGTCGACGACGTGTCCCTGACCATCAACAAGGGCTCTATATACGGCATCATCGGTTTCTCCGGCGCCGGAAAATCGACGCTGGTGCGCACGATGAACGTCCTGCAGCGTCCGACCAGCGGCACCGTGACTTTCAGCGGAACCACCATCAGCACGCTCGACGAGGGCCGGCTGCTACCGCTGCGCCGCAAGATTGCGATGATCTTCCAGCACTTCAACCTGATGCCATCCAGAACCGTGCTTGACAATGTCACCCTGCCGCTCATCCACGAGAAGGTATCCCGCAAGGACGCCCGCGCGAAGGCCATGCATCTGCTGGAACTCGTCGGTATCGCCGACAAGGCCAAGGCGTATCCGCGGCAGCTTTCCGGTGGCCAGCAGCAGCGCGTCGCCATCGCGCGTGCGCTGATCGGCGACCCGGAGGTGCTGCTGTGCGACGAGGCGACCAGTGCGCTCGACCCGCGCACCACCCGGTCGATCCTCGCCCTGCTCAAGGACCTCAATGCACGGCTCGGCCTGACCATCGTGCTCATCACCCACCAGATGCAGGTCGTCAAGGACATCTGCACCGACCTGGCGGTCATGAGCCACGGCAAGGTCGTCGACGACGGGTCCATCCTCGACGTGTTCGACCACCCGTCCAACGAACTGACCCGCGAGTTCATCTACACGTCCGGCAACATGAACAAGGGCATCACGCTCGTCCAGGAGCACCCGCTGTTCAGCAAGGAGCGGGAGAGCGGCAGCGTGTATCTGCTGTTCTCGGTCGGCTCCGGTGCGGAGGAGACGCTGATGGCCGACATACGCGAACGGTTCGGCGTGAGAGGCAACATCATGTTCGGCAACGTGGACGTGATTCACGGCACGCCGGTCGGCATGATCCTGGTCAGTCTGGATGGTCCGGCCGAGGCGGTCAGCAAGGCGCTCGCGTATTTCCCGACGGTCGGGGTGAGCGCGACGCCGCTCGCCGACCTGCATGTGAACGAGGTGGAGGAGAACGACAATGAATGATCTGCTGGAGACATGGCTGCCGAATGTGTCGATGATCTGGCCGGAGGTCTGGGACGCGACCTACGAGACCCTGTACATGGTGATCGTCGGCGCGGTGATCGGATACGCGATCGGCCTTGTGCTCGGTCTGCTGCTGTTGCTTACCAGACGCGGCGGGCTCACGCAGAACGTGATCGTCTACAACATCCTCGACAAGATCGTCAACATCGTGCGATCCATCCCGTTCATCATCCTCATGGCCCTGCTGGTCGGCGTGACGCGAGTGATCGTCGGCACCTCCATCGGCACCGAGGCGATGATCGTGCCGATCGTGGGCGCGACCGTGCCGTTCTACGCCCGGCAGGTCGAGAACGCGCTGCTGGAGATAGACCCCGGCCTGGTCGAAGCGGCCAAGGCATCCGGCCTGGGCACGCTCGACATCATATGGCGCGTGTACCTGCGCGAAGGGCGCGTGCCGATCATCCGAGTGTCGGCGCTGTCGTTCATCAACGTGGTCGCTTTCTCCGCCATGGCTGGCGTGGTCGGTGGAGGTGGTTTGGGTAACCTCGCGATCATCCGCGGCTACAACCGGTTCCAGAGCGACGTGACGCTGGTGGCTACACTGATCATTCTCGTCATCGTGTTCGTCAGCCAGCTGATCTGCAACCTGCTCGCCAAGCGGCTGCAGCACTGAGATTCGCTTCCTCCCCGGACCGCCCGAAGTCGGCTACGCCGACAGTCCTTCGCCAGCGGGGCGACGGCATGCCACCTCCCGCTGGCGGGAGATGGCGCGTAACGCCGGAGGGCGGTCCTTGCCACATGTCCCCTCTTTTCCCGTTCCTATATAACCCCCATCCCAAAGGAGCAATACCGCAATGAGCGCCGCACAAGACGACGACACCCGCGATGGCGTATGGGAGCCCCGGTTCGCGCCGGTCGCCCAGATCATCCCGCCGAACGTGTTCGCCGACATGGACGTGAAGGTCGCCGCAGCCGTGGCGTCCGGCGCCGACGTGATCGATCTGGCGAAGGGCAACCCCGACGCATACCCGGCCGAATTCATCCGCGACGTCGCCAAATCGTCGGTCGACGACCCGCTCAACGCGCGATACACGCCGTTCGATGGTAAGCCGGCGTTCCTGCAGGCCGCCGCGAACTGGTACCGCAACGTGCATGGTGTCGAACTGGACTGGCGTTCCCAGCTGTTCGCCGTGGAAGGCGCGGTCGACGGGCTCGCCGGACTGTTCGCGATTCTGATCGACCGCGGTGACGCCGTCGCGTTCGCCGACCCCTACTATCCGTCATACCATTGCATGTCCGTCATGCACGGGGCGGAGGAGATACTGCTGCCCGCCCGCGCCGAACTCGGCTGGCTGCCCGACCTGGACGCGGTGGATGAATCGGTGTGGCGCCGGCTGCGCATGCTGATACTCAACTATCCGAACAACCCCACGGGCGCGCAGGCGCCGGCGTCATTCTTCGAGCACGCGGTGGAGCTCGCCAAGCGGTACGGCTTCCTCATCGTGCATGACTTCGCATACACGGGACTCGGCGTGAGCGACCAGCAGGTCAGCCTGCTGACGGTGCCGGGCGCGTCCGACGTGTCCGTTGAAGTGGGTTCACTGTCGAAGATGTACGCGATGGCCGGGTGGAGGGCCGGGTTCGTCGCCGGAAACCGGGACGTGGTCGCACGGCTCAAGCAATACCATTATCAGATGGGTTCGATGGTCACCGGCATGATCCAGGATGCCGGCGCCGTGGCACTGAACAGCGACCAGTCGTGCGTCGACGAACTGGCCCGGCGGTATGCCGGGCGGCGCGAGATCGTCGCCGGGGGACTGCGCTCGCTCGGATTCGACGTGTTCGACTCCGCCGGCGGTATCTACGTGTGGTTCAAGGCGCCTGAGGGGTGGAGCGGGCAACGTTTCGCCGACGCGTTGCTTGACGTGGCGCAGGTGGCCGTGCTGCCGGGCACGTGCTTCGGCCGCGTCGGCAAGGATTGGGTGCGGCTCAGCCTGCTGAAGGACGAATCGCTGCTGCGCGAGGCAGTGCGGCGCATCGGCGCGGCCGAGCTGTGACGTTTTTGCTGTCTGCCAATCGCAGCGAATCGTTCTCAATAAGAAACGTGTGAGGAAAACGAACAAAACCACTCAACCGCACATTGTCCGGAATCCTTATATTCCGGGCAATATACGGTGTTCATGTTCGTTTTGCCGAGCGTGAGACTCGCACTTTTGTTATTGAGAACGATTCGCTGCAACGAATTGCGTCATCGGCGCGGCCAACGTCCACCTTGACACCAATACTGGATACTATGTCTCTAACTATCGGAATCGTTGGCCTGCCGAATGTCGGCAAGTCCACCATGTTCAACGCGCTGACGCGCAATAATGTCCTCGCCGAAAACTACCCGTTCGCCACCATCGAGCCGAACACCGGCATCGTTCCGCTGCCGGACAAGCGCCTTCCCGTGCTCGCCGAGCTGGTGCACACCGAGAAGATCGTGCCCGCGACCGTCACCTTCGTCGACATCGCCGGCATCGTCAAGGGCGCCTCCGAAGGCGAAGGCCTGGGCAACAAGTTCCTGGCCAACATCCGCGAGGCCGACGCGATCTGCGAGGTCGTGCGCGCGTTCGAGGACGACGACATCGTGCATGTCAACGGCAAGGTGGATCCGGCCGACGACATCGACACGATCAACACCGAGCTGATCCTCGCCGACATGCAGACCATCGAGAACGCGCTGCCGAAGCTCGAAAAGGATCTGCGCGGCAAGAAGATCGAGCAGGCGTACATGGACGCGGTCAGGAAGGCCAAGGAGATCCTTGAAGCCGGCGAGACCATCGACCATGCCGCCGCCGCAGGCAAGATCAACAAGGACGACATCTACGACCTGCATCTGATGACCGCCAAGCCGTTCATCTACGTGTTCAACGTGGACGATAACGAGCTCGCCAACAAGGAGTTGCAGGCCAAGCTCGCCGCATCCGTGGCGCCGGCGCCGGCCGTGTTCCTCAACGCCCAGTTCGAATCCGACCTGACCGACCTTGACGAGGCGGACGCCCGCGAGATGCTGGAGGACGCCGGGCTGTCCGAATCCGGTCTCGACCAGCTCGCCCGCGTCGGCTTCGACATCCTCGGCCTGCAGACCTTCCTGACCGCTGGAGTCAAGGAGGTGCGCGCTTGGCAAATCCACAAGGGCTGGACCGCCCCGCAGGCGGCCGGCGTCATCCACACCGATTTTGAAAGGGGCTTCATCAAGGCCGACATCGTCTCCTACGACGACTTCGTGGCCGCCGAAGGCTCCATGGTCAAGATCAAGGAGGAAGGCAAGCTCCGCCAGGAGGGACGCGACTACGTCATGCAGGACGGCGACATCGTCGAGTTCAAGTTCAACGTGTCCAAAGGCAAGTAGCCGATAGGCGAAAACGTTGGAAAATGGCCGTTTTTCCACCGCATACAAGGTGTTTTCGGCGTGGAAACGGCCATTTTTCGCATCGTTGGAATATGGCCGTTTTTGCCACGTATTTGGCCGTTTGTGACATGGATAAGGTGCCCTTAAGGTGACCTCCGGGAATCATTTCGGGAGGCATCATGACGGACACGAGACGACGCACCAGAGGCGCGGGCAGCGTGTTCAGGGACAAGAACGGGACGTGGCACTACCGCCGCGAACTCGACCGCGATCCGGCCACCGGCAGGCCGCGGCGCATCGAGGCGAAGGGCAAGACCAAGGCCGAGGCCCGAACTCGCTTCGACGCGAAGGTGGCGGAGATGGAGCGCACCGGCCTCATGCCCGGCGCGAAGTCGCCACTGTTGAAGGACTACTGCGAACGATGGCTGGCGGACTATAGAACGCGCGTCAAGCCGACCACGTACCGGACGAGGGCCGGAAGGATCCGGGCGTGCTGCGAGGTCATCGGCCACGTCCGACTGAAGGACCTGACCGCCGAACACATCCGCCTGTGCATGCGCACGCTGGGGGCGCGGCTCGCGTCGAGCACGCTGAAGGACCATTTCACCAGCCTGAAGATGGTGCTCGACCAGGCCGAGCTCGAGGAACTGATACCCATCGACCCGTGCAGGAGGGGCAGACCCCCGCGCGTAGAGCGGCGCGTCGTGGACGTGCTCGCCCCCGACCAGCCGAAGCGCATGATCGAGGCCGCCGCGTCGATGCCGCAGGCCAGGCGCGGCAAACGCCGGTCGGACGAAGATCTGGAGATGTGGGCCCTGCTGTTCGAGCTGGCGTTCGAGACCGGCATGAGGGAGGGCGAGCGATACGCGCTCATGCCCTACGAACTGGAATTGAGGGACGGCCAGCCCGGCATCAACGTGCAGCGGCAGATCCAACGCTACGGCAGGCCGGGCGAGGTCGAGATACCCAACTGGCTGGAGGCAACGCACATCACCGGCACCCTATGGCTGACCACGCCGAAGACGCGGGCAGCACGACGGTTCGTGCCAATCAGCACCCAGTTGTGGAACCGATTGTGGGATTGGATCAGGGCGAACAACATCGGCATGCGCGACTTCGTGTTCACCTCCGCCCGCGGCAACCCCGTATGCAGCAGCACGGAGCGCTACCAGTGGATGAAGGCGCTGAAGGCGGCGGCCTGCCGCAGGTCAAGATCCATTCCGCCCACCATTGGATGGCGACGATGGCCGCCCGCGCGAACATGCCCGACGACGCGCGCATAGCCGTCATGGGCCACACCAGCATGCAGATGACCATGCGGTACACCCACCGCGACGCCGCCTCGCTTGGCCGGCTCATGGCCGCCGCCATACCCGACCTCGGCGGCGGTGAAATCGTGGAGGCTGAGATCATGGAAGATGCCGTGTGACGGAGGATCATGTCTGGGCTGATAGAATCTGTTCCCATGACGAGTGTTTCCTGCGACGATGATTTCGGTGTGCCGGATGCCGAATACTGGTGCTTTCTCGACGAGTCCGGCACGCCGGACTACGACCCGGACAGCAAGCCGTATTTCGCGTTCGGCAGCGCGGTGTTCGAAGGCGACCACGGGGACGAGTACATGAAAGTGCTTCGCGCCAGGGCTTCGCGCACCGGAGTCCAGGGCGGATTCCATGCCTCCCATGACAGCAATGACACCAAACAGTGCTTCTTCGAATGCATCGGCGGCATGGATGTGAAGTTCAACGCCACATTCATGGCCAAGCAGCGCGCCTACCCATATGTCAAGGCCAGGGGGAACCTGTGGCTGTACAAATGGACGCTGTACACCCACACCGGGGCGTTGGTGAGGCAGTTGTGGGATGGCAAGAGCAGGATCGTCGTGCATCTGGTCGTCGCGAAGATCAATCTCAGCAAGCGTGAGAAAGCCGTGAAGGATGCGGTGCGCGACGTGTGCGCGCAGTTCGACCGCGAACAGGTGCACGTGGTTCCGCACATCTGGGACTCGAACTCCAGCGCGGGACTGCAGGTGGTCGACTATGGGTTGTGGGCGATACAGCGACACGTGCTTTCCGGTGGCATCAGAAGCGGCCATTACAACAGGTTCATCCAGCCGAAGATGGCGGACGACGTGTGGTATCCATGGGGGACGGTGGAAATCTGAGGAAAAGTTGAGATCGGCTATCCGCTTTCACGGAAAAACACCCGTGGTATTTTTATCGCCGATCTTGATTCCCATGCTAGTCCGCTCCGACATGGGAACGCAAGCCGATATGGTCGGATTGTGAGACGGTATGTCTCACGGTTGTTGCCTGACCATCTCCGCGCCGTATCTGATGCGCTGCTCGAGCAGCGTCTGGTAATCCTTGAGCACCTGCATTGTGACCCCGAGCTCGACCGCCATGCTGTACGCCTCGCCGTCGTAGGCGGATTCGGCGAGCTGGTATTCGACCGGGCTGATGAGCGTGAGCGCGGTTTCGCGCCGCGCCCGCAGCTCGGCCTTTAACCCGGCGATGCTGCCGCATCCGATGTCGCGATGGCGCGCGTGGATCAGCTCGTGCTGCAAGGTGCAGAGGCGCTGCCTCGCGTTGAGCTTGTCGTGCAGGACGATGAGGCCTAGCGCGTCGCAATAGTAGCCGTTCATCCCGCGGGGCAGGCAGTCCTCCTCGACGCGCAGGCCCATGCCCCCGGCCCGCGCGTACAGCGTGTCGATGTCAGTCGTCCGGCATCTCGCTTTCCACGGCCTTGAACCCGGTGCCGTTGTAGATGACTTTGTTTTAGCTTGTCGCTAGAGCGAAGTCATCTGCATGGCCTCGTTGCCAAGGCCAGCTCCAAGCCTCACGCGACTCTCGCCGCCGCTTGGTTCGCGTTTCGCCGGATGCCGCATTGTCCCGCCTTTGGGGTGTGCCTGTCTTACGCTTCCTCCACGCGCGTTTAACGTCTCCGGGGCACTCCCGGCGACTTGGATGACGGCGCGGGCGAACATGCCCGACGACGCGAGGACCGCGGTCATGGGCCACACCAGCATCACCATGACCATGCGCTACACGCATCGCGACACGGCCAGCCTCGGCCGGCTCATGGCCGACGCCATCCCCAGCCTGCACGACGACGCCATCGACGCCGAAATCATCGACGACGAACCAGAAGAAACGTGACGGTTCGTGACATGTAACGGGCGTATGCAAACATGAGCACTAACACTGGTAAACATGACAGTCCGATATGCCTTGACAAGCGAGGAGGTGACGGCATGACCGACGAACAATGGCTCAGACGCGAGAGCGCCGCCCTCCTCGCGCTGCTGGACACATGCGAAAAGCCCGATACCTGGACATCGATAGCGAACGACTGCGTCCTCGAGGGCAGCGCCGAACGCATATACCACCACCACCTCGACCCATCCGCCCACAGCCTCGAACGAGAGGAAAACGACGCATACGCGATCCAAGGAACACTGCTGGACGACCCACCGTCCCCGACACTCGTAACCAGACTCGAAAACGCATACAAAATAGCGGAACAACGACTCGATGAATGGAAACGCCACGGATACGACTTCATGTCCGTATTCGACCCGAGATTCCCCGGATAACTCCGCATGACCATCGACGTGCCACCGTTCCTATTCGCATCCGGCACCATCATCCCAAACGAAACCGCAGTCAGCGTCGTCGGATCACGAGCATGCACCCCGGAAGGCGCACAATTCGCCATAGACTGCGCACGCATGCTCACCAAACGCGGAATCGGAGTCATTGCCGGACTCGCCAAAGGCATAGACACCTTCGCCCACAAAACGGCGCTCGCGGACGGGGGGGCGAACCATCGCGTTCATCGGCACCGGCATCGACCGTCAGTACCCGGCGGAGAACCGCGACCTGCAGAAACGCATCGAAAACGAAGGGCTCGTGCTGTCCCAGTTCATGCCGGGCGCCGAACCGACCAGACAGACGTTCCCGATGCGTAACGCGCTCATGTCCGGCTATGGCATCGCCACCATCATCGCCGACGCGAACGAACACTCCGGCACTCGCATACAGGCTCGGCAGGCCCAGAGGCACGGCCGCCCGGTCATCCTCAACCATACGGTCATGGACGGCACGCAATGGGGCCGCGAACTGGCCGACAAGCCGGGAGTATACGTGGTGAGGGACGCGTCAGGGGCCTCTGACGCCCTCGACTACATCATGAGCATAGACGACGTGGACATGCTGGCCCGACAACTGCTCGACGCGGCTCCGGCGGCGATATGAGACCGATGGGAAACCCCTCGCTGCGATTCGAACTCGCAATGGCCAACCACATGGGCAGCTATTCGAAGAACGTCGTCTACAGCAGCTCACTCGGCCATATATGCCCAGTATGCGGCGGCCCGAAGTCCGAACGATGGGAATCGTGCCGAGCATGCGACAGACGCAACGACAGGCACGGACGCAAGGACTGCGAACCGCCGACACGATACGATTCGGATACTACGCCTGCAAGGGCGGACAGCTGTACCGCGTCATGCAGGGATACAAGAACAGCGACGACGCCTCAGCCACCGAATACCTGAACGACATCAAATACATCGCATTCGACGCACTCCGCATACACTACGACTGCATAGCCTCATGCACGGGAGCGCCGCCGACCGCATGGGCGACCATCCCATCAACCAAATCAAGCCCGAACTACGGCAAACCGAACCCGCTCAACGCCGTGATCGCCCAAGCCATGGCGCCGAACGGAATCCCGCAACTCAGACTGGAAGCTACCACAACCAACACACACAACACCATCAACCCCAGAACATTCAACCTCACCAACACCAGCGACGAACCACCCCTCAATCATGTACTGCTCGTAGAGGACTCATGGGTAAGCGGCGCCACCGTCCAATCAGCCGCCGCAATGCTCCACCAAATCGGAGCCGAACACGTCACCATCTACTGCCTCGCACGCATCATCGACCTCAGATGGACACGGCGAGAACTAGGCGAACAAGTCTCAAATGGAATAATGGCGCTTCGCCACGAAACACACTGGTGCCCATGGACGCTACAGAAACACAAACCATGAATACTGCCCAGGCGCTCGCCAATGAGCGTTCGGGACAGCCTTGTTGCAACGTTGCAACCGATGTCGATCGTCCCAACCGCCCTGCATTGTTGGCGCAATGCAGGGCAATTTCGTTTTGGTCCGCTATTTCTGCCAGCGAAGTCTTCCGTCTGACGCCGGTTTGCAAGTCAGGATGTTGCTGCTGCGATCTGACTGCGCTCGCGCTCCCTCCGTCGAGCAGAACGCGCCTCCGTGCGCGGTCCCCGTGGATTGGTGCTGCGTCTGCTGTTGCTGCTGGGTTTGTTGCTGCTGAGCCTGCTGTTGCTGTTGTTCGGCTTGCCTTTGCTGTTCCGCTTCGGCTTGTTTTTGTTGCTCGGCCTGTTGTCGCGCGGCTTCCTCGGCGGCTTTGCGATCCGCCTCTTCCTGCGCCTTCCTGGCGGCCTCCTCTTCGGCCTTCTTCTTCGCGGCCTCGTCGGCAGCCTCACTATGCACGGTTATCACTGGCGTGTCATCATTCGACACGGATACCACAGACCAGTCATTCTGCTCGCTCACATTGTCGCCACTGTCGGTTTTGACCGAATAATCGCCGGCCGAATACCCATAGCCGGCAAGCAGGGTTTCCACGTCGGTGAGCTTCGCCCCGGTCTTGACAAGGGTCGGGATCTTCGACAGGTCCTTCTCGACGGTAAGCGAGATCGCCGTCGATGCTTTCTGCTTCCCGTTTGCCGGCGACTGTGATTTCACTTTCCATATATCGGTTTTATCGGATGTCTGGCCAACAACCTTCACGTTGGTGAAGCCGATGCCTTTGAGTTTCTGCTGCGCCTCTGCAACGTTCATGCCAACGGTGTCCGGAAGATCGTATGACGGCGCGGAGATGGATCCGATGATTGTCAGAACGACGAGGACCGCCAGAACGAGGAACCACCAGCGCTTGTAGAACGGCTTCCTTGTTTTCACGGTACCGTCCCCGTTGCTCTTTCCTCCGTTGCCGTTTCCACCCGTACCTGGTTCGGCGAGGGTGGTCGGGATGACGGACGTCTGCGCGACGGCATCCGGCTCATGCGCTGTCGCGGTAGATTTCCTGGATTCCTTCCTTGACTGTCTTGTCTTCGGCTTGTCGAGTCTTGTTTCGTAGCTGATGCCGGTTCCCGGGACGACGGGAGTGCCGAATCTTGTTCCGCGTCTGCCGGTGGTTATGTGCGGCGCCCCGCGTTTCCCGAATGTGACGCTCGTGATCCCGCTCTTGCCGAGGTTCACGCGGAACCCTTTGCCGAAGCTGATGCTCTTGCGAATTCTGAAACCCATGATCTTCCTCCTTCTCTTATAGGCCCACTGTCGTGCAGCGGGCATGCCTTGTATTTTTAACGGCTTGTTTTGTTTGTTGATATGGAGTCCTCGGCTTTGATGCGGTTCGCCCAGGCGTCGAGGTCGATGTCCTCGCCATCCGGTTGCGTGGTGGCGTCGGCGAGCGCAGGTTTTGGCGACGCTAGTCGTTCCCCATTTTCAACGTAGATCAGTTTTGCTGCATGTATGAATGACGACGACGGGCGTTCTCGTTGCTTGTGGGTAAGGCTTTCCGCTTCCTTGACAAGGATGCTTGGGCTTTCTTCGAGGGCTTCGCAGAAGGCTTCGAACGCTTCTAGGTCGATGGTTCGTTCAGCGCGCAGGATCTTTGAGAGTTGCGATTGGCTGATGCCCATTGCTGCTGCCATGTCTCCTTGTGTTACATCATGGAATGCCATGCGGCTTTTCATGACTTGCGCCATTGCTCGACCGAAGGTGGAAATAGCTTTCATGGACTAGATTATTCCACCGACGCGCCGAGTAGTCCAAAAAATGATACGACTAGTTTGTATGGACTATAAATAGTTCACATGAACTATTCAAGTCTCAACGAACTCGCCATAGCGAATGTCCGGGCGTTGCTCGGAGCCCGACGCGAGAGCATCGAGGTCCTTTCGACGGCAACGAGCATCCCCCTGTCGACGATCAAGCGCCGGCTCTGCGGCAAATCGCCGTTCACCTTGGAAGAGATCGAACAGATCGCCAAGCACTTTAATGTCGCCGCAAGCAAACTGCTGTCCCCAATCTTCATGTCGGAGTCTCGTGAAGCCGCGCTCGCGGATGGAGGTGAGGAGTGATGTCACCAGATCTGTCCTCGGCTGTTCTTCTTGCCGATGACCTCCTCGGCGGCATCGTTGCGGCGTATCCCGAGTTCGCTGGTGAACGCGACATGCATCTCGACCTTGAGACAGGCCCCGCGGTTGATGATCAGCCCTCCGGCCGCGGCGCGCCTGAGTTCGGCGGCGTCCCTGGCGAGATAATCCGCCACGAGCGGGGCATCGAGCGCCAACTCGCCGAAGCCGGCTACTACGTCCTGCCTCGCATCGGCGAGCGTAACGTCCTGAAAACGGAAGACGACGGTCACGTCCGTTGCCTTATTGGGGGATTCGTTGACGACGACGACCTTTCCGGCATCACCGTCGTATGCGCAACGCCAGTGGTATACCGTCTGGTCGGAGCCAACCGCCAGCGCCCTCTCGCTGATCTCATTCGCCTTGTCCGCTTTCTGGTTCGCCTCGGCGGCAATTTCTTTGGCCGTTCCTGCGAGTGCGACGCCTTCCTTGGACACGGCGTCGGCGTCCTGCGCGAGCTCGTTCGACGTGCGCGTCTGGACCAAGGCGAAGCAGCCGATGACGCTGGATTGGCAACGGCGTGTTGGACAATTCTTTAGAGGACGAGTCCTTGTTGTGTGAATTCGTTGGGGCTCCGGTATCCGAGGGTGGAGTGGAGTCTTTGGTTGTCGGACCGCCACACATAGTCGTCGGGGTCGGAGCGTAGTTGTTCCGGGCTGGTGTAGTGGTTCCGGTATATGAGCTCCTTCTTCAGGAGCCTGTCGGTGGATTCGACCACGGCGTTGTCGTACGGGTCGCCCTTCCCTGACGGCGATCTTCTGATGTCGAACACGTCGAGCAGCTCGTCGATCCTCGCGTTGTCGAACCCGCCGCCCCGGTCCGTGCGGAACACCTCCACCCCGGTCAGAGGGAAGTCGAGCGTGGCGAACGCGGCCATGACCAGGTCGGCGGCGCGGCCCGTGTCGGCGCCGTGGCCGGCGATGCCCCTGTTCGCCAGGTCGATGAGCGGGCACGCGTACGCCCACTTGCCGCCGACGCGCACGTACGTCAGGTCACTGGCCAGGTGGGCGCGCGGCCCGTAGCCGTCGAACTCGCGGTCGAGGATGTTCGCGAGCCCGGCCTCGTCGGCCCGCGTCCTGTGCGGTTCGGACGTTCTGCGCGCGTACGCGCCCGCCATGCCCCGCCGTTTCATGATGTTGACGATGCGCCTTCCGGAGGCGGTGACGCCCCTCCGCTCCAGCGCGGCCTTGATCTTCCCGGCGCCGCAGCGCTCATGGCCGTCGCGCCGGACCGCGCGCACGCCGCCGGCGATCGGGTCCACCCGCCCGGCTTCGGGATGTTCGATCATCCAGTAGCAGGCGGAGCGGGGAACGCCCGGCATCCTGCACTGCGCCGATATCGGACAGCGGGAGGCGTCGGCCCGTATCACTGCTACCTTCGTGCGAATACCGGCGCCGCCTGTTCTGAAACGTCCACCTCCATCTCCAACTGTCCGTTGCGCTTGCGCAGCTCGACCGGCTCGTTCCGCTCAGGGGTGCGGTTGTCGGCGGCTTTCGCGGAGCCGCTGTCGCGGATGCCCTGGACCCAACGGTGCAGCGTGGAACGCGAGATGTCGTACTCGTCCTTGATCTCGCGCGCCGGCTTGCCGTTCTCGTAAAGCCGCACGATCCGCCGCTTGAACGACTCCTCGTAGTGGCGGGGATGCCTCGGGCCGGCCATCGTCGGCCTCCAACCTCATGTCAATCGTCCCCCATCGGACTGTCTAACACAATGTAGCCCACCTCGCAGATCAGCAGAAACTCAGGCAAACGCACAGGAGCCTCAAGGCCATTGCGAATGTCTCGGATGCGTCCGTATGTGATCGTTCCATCGCAGAGACGGTCGATTTCTCTGTTTCCGTATCCGCTGCGTCGGATTAGGGCATCGATGACCTTTACGGAGGCGTAGTCGCAAGCTTGTTGTGTGACTTTTGAAAGAACGGGGCTCTGTTCCGTCATTCTTGGCGATTGGCTCTGACGGCTTTGTGACACATCCAGGCGTGTCTCGGCAGGAGAGTCGTTGTGCTGCGTTTCCGTCCGTCCCGCCTCGCCGTGTCTCACTTTGCTCCGTCAACGTCTCGGTGCCACGTCACCATTGCGGTATGAACGATTCCTCGAGTACGATTGCGGATGTGACCTCGGTCGCCGCGGTTTCGACAGCATCGTCATCGACAGCAGCGACCCCGCGTCGCCCCGCAGTGCGTCTGCGCACCTTGCGGCGCGACGATTATCCTGCGCTGATCGAGATTCTGCGGCGTACATGGTACAGCGAATGGTCAGGCGGCCAAAAAGCGGACAGCGATTGTTCCCGTCGGCTGGCGGAGGCGGACTTCCATTCATGTCTGGCGCGCTCTTCCGAGGCGACCGTCGCGGTGCTGCACGGCCGGCCGGTGGGCGTGATATTGGCGCGGGTCGACATCAATGTTCCGAAACGATTGTGCCTCCTGCCGAACCGGCACCATCGTCATATCATCAGGGCATTGTTCCCGTTGCTGTTTTCGACCGCAGGTCGCTCCGGCATTGCTGAAATGCTGCGTATCAACCGTGTCGACAGACGGCTGATACGAGGGGCAAAGAACCGATACGACGCCGAGGTGACGCTCTTCCTGGTCGACGAGCGAATCCGTGGCGGGGGAGTGGGCGGCTTCCTGTTCGATGATCTGCTGGAACGGTTCCGCCGCGTTGGCGTCCGGCGGTACTATTTGTTTACCGACACCGGCTGCAATGTCGGTTTTTATACGTGTCGCGGCCTGACGCACAGGCGCGAGGAGAAGGTCGAATGGGATGACGGCGGCTCGACCGTTTTTTATCTTGAGGAAGGAACGGTATAGGCAGACCGCCGTATGAGGCCTGCGAGCCGGACGCTCACAGGCTGACGATGTCCGCGCCGAACGGCCAGAGCGCCAGTTTCGCCATCTTGAACGACTGGATGCCGAACGGGATGCCGATGATCGTGATGCAGTTCAGCAGGCCGGCGCCCACGTAACTGAGCGCCATCCAAAAGCCGACGAGCACGACCCAGATGATGTTGGCCAGCGTCGAGCCGACACCGCCACCGTAGCGGACGGTTTTGCCGAACGGCGTCAGAGTGAGCCCTGCCATCTTGAATGCCTGGAGGCCCAGCGGAATGCCGATGATCGTCACGCACAGCACGAGCCCGATCAGCGCCCAGCCGATGGCGATGATCAGACCGCCTAGGATAATCCACAGAATATTGCTGATAACTCTCATTCTTCCTGTCCTCGATTGTCTCCGATTGTTGTCGTGCGGTGCGCGGATGACGTGACTGGTGAATGATCTGCCGCGCATCGTCGCACTGGTTTCATTGTGGCATATTGTCAACAGGATGGCTCACTGACGAGTGCCTGTATGACCGGTTCTTCACACAAGACGTAGCCGTCGGCATGTCGGAAATGCTGCTCGGCCGATTCCGCCGGTCGGAGTGAGTTCAATCACATTACGCTGATAAAAGACCGAAAACCCTTGTGCATGGGGCGCATCGCCGATAGTGTCGCGTGATATGGGAACTCAGACTACGAATACAGCGCCACAATCCACGACCAATGCGCAGGGGAACGGTAGCCTTCCGCTGCCTCAGTCAGATCGTGATGTGGAGCATCTGCAGGGACACTGGCTGCTCGCCCGCATCGGTAAGCGCGTTCTGCGCCCTGGCGGCAAGAAGCTGACCGGGCGCATGCTGGCGAAAACCGAGTTGGAAGGCAAGGACGTCGTCGAATTCGCGCCCGGCCTTGGCCGTACCACGCAGCTCATTCTTGAGCGCAAGCCGAAAAGCTATCGCGGCGTCGACCGCGACCCGCAGGTGGTGGACATCATCACCAAGCTGACGGCCGAGAATGCACCGTCCATTCCGACGAGCTGCGCTCTGCACGACGCAGCAGACACGGGGTTGGAATCCGAAAGCGCCGACGCCGTGATCGGTGAGGCGATGCTCACCATGCAGACTGAGCGCGGCAAGCGGGCCATCATCGCAGAAGCCTACCGTCTGCTGCGCGCTGGCGGCACCTATTCGATTCACGAGCTTGGGCTGCAGCCGGACGATCTGCCTGAGCCGGTCAAGGACGAGGTGCGCAAGGCACTCGCCCGCAGCATCAAGGTCAACGCCCGTCCTCTCACCGAGAAAGAGTGGCGCGAGCTGCTGGAATCCGAGGGCTTTGAAGTGCTGTGGAGCGGCAAGGAGCCGATGGCGCTGCTGGATATGCGCCGCAATCTCGCCGATGAGGGGCTTGGCGGCGTGCTGCGCATCCTGCGTAATATGTTGGGGAACAAGGACATCCGCGCCCGCGTGATGAACATGAAATCCACGTTCCACAAGTACAGCAAGGAGCTCAACGGCATTGCGTTCGTGGTGCGCAAGCCCGCGAAGTGACGATGCGCCGGCCGACAGCCGGGCGGATGATTCCGCCGGCGGCCGTGCTGGCAGATAATGATGATGGATGGTGTCGGAAGATCAGCCGCGGTTCGATGCCCGGTACGGCGTCCGACATTGATATGCACTGATATACGTGGATGCGCGTCCGCGCAGCAATATGCGGCGCGAACGCGCAACAAAAAGATACGGCAACGTAACGAAGGAGAACATCATGGCAGATGAGAACGAACAGCAGTCCGCATGTGAGGCGGGACGTGACGAGCAGCACTGCAAGTGCCGTCAGCGCAGGGCCGCGGCCGAGGCAGCCGCAGAGAACGCTTCGGCCGCTCAGCAGCCGGCCGCCCACCATTGCACGTGCAAGCACGACGGCGCCGCGGAAGCCGGCGAAGGCGAAGCGCACCATTGCAAGTGCAAGCACGGTGATGCTGAGGAAGCCGGTGATGAGCAGCCCAAGCACTGCGCGTGCAAGCACGATGCCGAAGGCCACGCCATTTCCACGGAACCACACCTGGGCTATGTGGCCGATCTTGCATCGCTGATCGAGATCCAGCCGGAATCCACCGTCTCGCGCGTGGTGATGCGTGAGGACGGCCTGCGTGTCGTGCTGTTCGGTTTCGACAAGGATCAGGCGCTGAGCGAGCATACGGCCGCCATGCCGGTGACCATTCAGGTGCTTGAGGGCAAACTGCGCGTCGGCGGCGAAGGCCGCGAGGTCGAACTCGTACCCGGCGGCGTCGTCTACCTGAGCGCCCGCCTGCCGCACACCGTCTACGCCGTCGAACCCAGCAAGATGCTCCTGTCGATGTTCGACAACCGCGGCTGAGGATAATTCGGGCCACCTGTATTGTTGCGTAGCCGCTTGCCGCTCCGATTACATCGCCGGAGCGGCAAGCGGCATAGTGGTGAGATGACCGTGATACGCAATGGGCGGCGTCGAATTTCCGGCAAATCAAAAATCAAATTGACGCATGAATCTCATACGAGGCATAATCGGGACAATCGTCTATAGGGATTGAGAAGGAATGCGTTTTTCCGTCAAAAATCGAATCGATAGGCTGGCCATCCCCGTAGATGATGTCGCCTTTCTTGTTGCGTAGCACGACTGTCACATACGCCCCATTTAGAATGGAATCGTAGCCGGTGTTTTTGGCTTTGATCTCTCCATTGAATAAGGTATTGCTAAAACTATCATGCGACACCGAGAGATTTGACGTTGTGAAGGTGACGACACCATGCGATTGCCGGATATCGGTGCCGCCACGTTGGTTTATGGAGAATTCCACACTTTCCGGAGTTTCGCTTCCGGGGCCATTGCCAGCTTGTCCGACAAGATATATGGTCTGCTTCGGGAACGATACTGCCCTGAGGTTATCCTCAGCGAACAGTATCGAGCCGTCTTTCGCGCGCCCGGTGATGCTAATCGCAGGAAACTCGACCTGCAAGGTGCTGCTGGTGTTCTTTACCGCGACGGCATAATGGATATAGCCGGCACTGTCCGCCGACCACCCTGATTCCGTGATTTTCAGCGGGTTCTCCGTTGTATCGCTCTGCGTATTGTCGGTGCTGTTTCCATCCGTTGTCTGCCCGTTCGCGGAGCCGTTGAACTGATTGCTGTCGTTCGTGCCATCCTTGCCCGGCTGTTGTGCGTCTGACGTATTGCTGTGAGATGATGACGTAGTGCTGCTGTTCGGCGTGGACTGTTTGCCGGTTTTGAACACATTGCCGAGAACCAGCATGCCGGCTATGAGCGTGGCGATCAGAATCGCAGAGATGGCACCGATGATAATCGCCTTGCGCTTGGAGCGCTTCCGGGCCGATTGCGGCGCGACGTTCACGATGGCGGGCCTGGCGATGTTCTCATTCTGCTGTGCAGGCTGTCCCAGTATCGCGCGGCGCAGTTCGTCGGCGCTTTGAATACGGGCGCTCGGTTCGAATGAGCACGCCCGGTCGATGACCGACTTCAGCTGGGATGGCACCACATGGGGGTCGGCGAGCAGCTGGCCGTATCGCTTGTCGTCAGGGTAGACGCCGGTCAGCATGTATCCAAGCAGCCGTCCCAGCGAGTACACGTCCGATCGGGCGTCGGTCTGTGCGAATCCGAACTGCTCTGGGGAAGCGAAACCGTAGGTGCCCAATGCCGTGGTGTCGTGCGTCGCATTCGCCGCGACGGTCCTGGCGATGCCGAAGTCGACCAGATGCGCTCCGTCGTCGGCGACAATCACGTTGGATGGGGTGATGTCCCGATGGATGATGCCATGCCGGTGCAGCTCGGTCACGGCATCGCACAGTTGGCAGATCAGTTGTGTCGCCGTGCGCTCAGGAAGTTTTCCCTGTTGCTGAACGACGTGCTCCAGAGGCCGCCCCGATACGTAGTCATACACCACCACGAAATGATCGGGCAACTCGTATGTTGCCTCGACGTGTGGCAGGCGTGGGTTCGTGCAGGCGCTGAGAGCCGCCCATACGTTGCGTTGGGCCAGCTGGGATGGGATCTTCTTGCGCACGAACGGACCGATGCCGTCGATGCTGACCAGTTCGGTGAGGCCGCCCTGACCGCGAGCGAGCGTGCGCTCGACGCGGTAGGTGTCGTCGATCCCCATCGCGTGCGCGGTCTGCCTATCGTCCATCTTGCTCCCCAGTCCTGGTCGTTACCCGCTATCCTAACCCGTTCCCGATCGACATGCTCTATGGCCTAAGATTCCGCCCCCGCTGGCGGAGACAAGCGCACGAGTGATGTGCTAAGAATCTCGCCCCCGCTGGCGGGGACTCCCGCGAAGCGGGTGGGGGCGTCGCCAGCTACCTCCCCGCACTAGTCCTTCGGCACCAAGGTATCCTCGCCCATCCGATACAGTTCATCGTCGGTAGCGGGAAGGTCCCGGCCGTTCTGAATGCACCAGATGATGATTGCGTCGCGCCGCTGCTTGCAGTAGAGCTCGCTCACGCCGGCAAGCCGCAGCAGCCGCTGGGTCTCGCGCAGGTCGCACCCGAGCCCGAACGCGAGTCTGATGGCGTTGTTCCTTCCCGGCCGGGATTTGCCGGCGAAAATATCGTAGATGAACGTCTGATTCATGCCTGTTTTTTCTGCGAGAGGGTTGCGCTTGATTCCGCTTCTGTCGAGCAGTTCGTTCAGATAATCGGGCAACGCACGATCTGTGATGTGCTCCTCGTCGAGATACGTTTCGATCTTGGCACTGTGAAGCAGCCGGTCAAGCAGCTCTTCGGTCAGATGCTCTTCGGGGGTGTCTGCCATGTTGCGCTCCTCTTGCTATGTCGTGTGATTCTGATGATTCAGCGTAGCGAGACTCGCCCGGCGAAACGCCGGAGAAAAAATCAGTTGGCAACTGATGCGGGGCCATGTCGCCATCCTGAAAATTGACGTTGCCACTGCCGTAAGGGCACGTGGCGGAAAGGGTGGATTCAACTCAGTTTGACTAGCTAAACTAATTACATAATGCTAATTTGCGTACATATTCACAGCGACATACACTAAGTGATGAGTACAGCGACATCAAGTGGCTGACGAGAGAAGGATGTGACAATGAACGAACGCAGCCGGTTTGCCATCGAGGTCGGACTGGCGGTCATGCTCACATGTCTCGCCGTTTGCGCGCTGGCGATGTCGCTGGCAAAGAAAGAGGAAAAAGGAAATCATGACAAACGATAGTCAACAGCCGGCACCCTTCCCCGCCGGCGGCAATCAGCCAACGACTTCGGGCAGTAATGATGCGCCCACCCAATTCATTCCTCCGACCGAACAGTCTGTGCCGCCGACGCAGACAATGCCGCCAGTTCAAGATGTTCCCGCCCAGACTCCGTCGTACAACGATCGTGTGTATGCGACCAGTCTGCAGCAGGTAATGCAGGCCGTCCACGACCAGCTGTCCACCAGCGCCACGTTCACCGCGGATGAAGAGAACGTCGCTGAGGGAACGGTGACATTCCACGCATATGACGGAGCACAATTCACGCTGAAGGCCAGCGCTCAGGGTGCTGACGGGACGGCCATCAAACTGGACGTGACCGGTGATGATGGTGGCACTCGGACCGCTGAATTCCTGTCTGTTCTTGATCCGGCACTTGCTCTGCCCACAGCGGCACCCGCCGATGCGGCGAATGCCCCGAAGAAGGAGAACAAGGCCTGGAAGATTTTGAATAATCCTCGGTTCACCGGCGCTTCCGGTAACCGCTCTAAACTCGCCATTGCAGCACTTGTATACAGCATCCTGATGGTGCTGAGCACGTTCGCGCCGGCGACATTGGAATGGGGAATGTTGTTCGCCATGGCGTTCATATCCTTGTTGCTGACATTTGCTGCGTTGTATGTAACACGTCCCGGCGGCAAGGTGACTGGTCAGCTGTTTGCTTGGATTGCCGCAGTACTTACAGTGTTGGGTTTTGTCATTGGCAGTGTAGGCATTGTTGTCTCCGGAGCTCTCGAAAAGGCCGCGCCGGCCGCCGCACCGGAAATTGAGCGCGAAGCTTTCTCTTGGCCAAAAACCAATATTGGCACCAAACTTCCAACCCCGAAATCTACGACTGGTGGCAATCTCATTGAACATGATGACATGCTCTCTATTGATGTGTGTGATACCAATGATGAACAGTATGCCGCGTATAATGATGCTGTTCTTGAGAAGGGCTTCACTGTAGATTACAGACGCAGGGGCGGATGGTTTAGAGGTGAGACCAAGGATGGCTATTCCGTAAGGATTTCACATGATGAGTCGAATAAGGACATCATGTCGATAAGCCTGCGCGGTCCTGATGATTCATCTACATCAGATATCAGCACAAGCTCTGATACATCTGCGAGTAATTCAAGTAATTTTCCATCGATTCCGGCTCGCTCAGCGCCAGCGATCTCGCGTACTACAACGAGGTCATGGCTCGATGCACGCAGAAACTTGCGTCCGTCAGCCAGTGACGCGGTATTCGGCACTCCGCCAATCCACATAAGGAAGAAGGACAGCAATGGGTTTTCTCGATCAGATCCAAAACAAGCAACAGGCGTTCAGCAAGGCCATACCCGGCACGGAGGCGCTGGCCGGTACGTTGAAGGACACGTTCGGCGCGTTTCGCAACGGGCTTGGCATCGCCGAGACGCGGTCGTCGGGAACCTGTGAGGGATGCGGCGCGCCGCTGTCCGGCCATAAGCGCGAGGCGGTTCGCTGCGAATACTGCAATCGCGAGACGCAGCTGAACTAACCGACCGAACCTGTGCGCTGGGCGGATGCGCCGTCATGCAGGCAACACGCATGGCGGCGCATCCGCGCTTGCGCGAGAAGACGAGGAGAAAGCACATGGCAATCATCAAGGCGTTCGCGGGCGCGCTCGGCGGAACGTTCGCGGATCTATGGAAAGACATCATCACTGCCGGTCGGTTCGACGAGTATGTAGTGGTCGCACCGGGAGTCCCAAGAGGCACGAACAACGGACGCGGGTCGAACGAGTACGGTTCTGAAGGCGTCATCAGCAACGGTTCCCACATTTATGTGCCCGAAAACACGGCGGCCTTCATCTTCTCTGAATCCGGCATCGAGAACGTGATTACCGAGCCGGGCGGTTACGAGTACCGCGACGGCGAGAAAAGCGTGCTCGCCGGTGACGGCATCGGATCGCTGTTCAGTTCGGTCGCCAGTCGATTCACATTCGGCGGGCAGCCGGTGGAGACGAAGTATGTGGCGTTCGTCAACCTGCGTGAGATCCGCGGCATTAAGTTCGGCACTCCAGCGCCGCTGGTCTACAATGACAAATTCTATGGCGTGGATTTGGAGATACGGGCGCGGGGCACGATGTCACTGAAAGTCACCGACCCGGTTCGCTTCGTGCGCAATTACGTTCCCGCCAACGTAACGTCGTACGCGTTCGACAATCCCAAGGCTAGGGAACAGATTCTTTCCGAATTCGTCCAGTCGTTCATCGTCGCCATCAACTCGTTGTCCGATCAGTATCGAATTTCGCAGCTGCCGGCCCATGCGAACGATATCGCCACACGCGTGCGCAACGATGAGACGAATGCGGGGACGTGGAGGAATCGCTTCGGATTCGAGGTGTCCGGCGTCGGCATCGAGAGCATCGAGTTCGATGAGGAGTCTCGCCAGCTCGTGCGCCAATTCGCTTCGAACAAGATGAATGTCTCTGCGTACGAGGGCGTCTCGCAGACGGCCGGCAACATGGCCGCGCAGCAGCAGATCGCCCAAGGCATCCAGAACAACGGTTTCGGTGATGGCGGCGGCATGCTCTTCGGCATGAACATGGCTCAGGCCATCAATCCGATGACCGCGGCGCCGGCAGCGCCGATGCCGATGGCCGCGCAGCCGCAACCGCAGCAGCCGCAGCCTCAAGCCGCACTTGCAGCCGAAAGCACGGGCGGTGCCGATACGGCAACCTCCGGAGCCGGCGCGGCAGCGCCCTCGCACACCACCTCCATGAGCGTCGCAGAACAGGTGGAAACGTTGAAGAAGCTCAAGGAACTCGTCGACATCGGCATCCTCTCCCAAGAGGAGTTCGACATGAAGAAGCATGAAGTCCTAGGCCTGTAACGTTTTTTCTGCCGTAACGAATCGTCAAATCTCCCGGTGCATGAAGAGCCTTGCCTTCATATGCCGGGAGATTTATATTTCTCTGTTCAAACGCGCCGCCACATGATGCAGTCGCAGCCGCGCTGATGCGCGAAGAGAATCCCGGACTTTTCCGGAAGTTGATCGAGATGAGGCATTGTTCGTGGCAGCGGAAATAGACACGAATCGTCATGCCGAATCAGTACGACTGTCGATGATCGGCCTTGTTGCGGTCTGCAGCGCGGTCCGCTCTGTCAACGTCTGCCGTTTTTGCCGGGCTTGCCGTTGGGAAACAGCAGATAGGTGAGAACGCCGGCGGCGGTGCCGCTGGCCAGAGCCGCGGTGATGACGGCAAGTGCCTGCATGGCCGTGCTCAGCGGTCGTTCCTTGTTTTTGCGTGCCCGTCTGCCGGCAGCCGGCTTGGATGCCGGTGCGACGGGCCGTGCATCGTCTGCTTCGCTGGGAGCGTCAGGCTCGGTAGCGCTGTTTGCTTTGGTATTGTCGGCCGTCTCATCGGTCGGCTCTTTGGCATCGTCGGACGAACCGGCCGTCCCAAGCTCCTTGATGCGCAGTTCAATCGGATCGTCAACAAGGGTCTTGATGATCTTCGCCAGTTCGCGGTTGCCGCATTCGGCGATTTCGGCGCTGAACACGGTTCGCAGAGCGAGGTACTGCAATTTGGTCATGGGACTTCGGCCGGTCTCCAGATTGGAGATGGTCTGCCGTGCGACTCCTAGCTCGTTGGCCAACTGCTGGGTGGTCCATCCCGCCACTTTGCGAAGCGCCCCCAGATTCTCCTGAAACTGGCTGATCCACAACTGTTCGATTTCCGACGTCGCCAATGCGCACCTCCTTTCGCACAGTCACTAGTGTACGTTACGAATGACTGAAGCGTATACCGGTCGTGTGACGTACGGTCTATGTGGCGCATCGGTCCACGCCGTCCTATGCTTGGAACATGGAGTCAGACTGCTCCCGATTGTGCCGGGGCATCCGCCTGATCGTGGCGGGCAAGGCGACTGTTCAATGACAAGGAAGGCTGTGGAATGCGCATCAGCGACGAGGAGTTCGAGCACGAGGTCGAAACGGCCATCGACAGTCTTCCGGACCGGTTCAAACGCGCGCTGGACAATGTCGGTATCGCGGTCGCCGACGAGCCGAACGAGCGTGAGCGGGCGACGATGCAGCGCCAGTGCGATGAGCTGCTCGGCCTGTACGAAGGTGTGCCAATCACGCGGCGCTTCACCGGATACAGTGGCGTCATGCCCGATATCATCACCATATACAAGGGCCCGCACGAGCGCGTCTGCGCCACGCGCGACGACCTGCGCCGGCAGATTCGCAAGACAGTGCTGCATGAGCTCGGCCATTATTTCGGTTTTGACGACGATTATCTGCACGCGCACGGCTACTGAGGACATCCGATCCGCCGATTTGTACGGTATATGAACTTTGGGGGGTTGATTCGGGGCTCTCCGAACATATATCTGCGTTTCAAGGGGTTGCCAAAACACGATATGCAGGGTATTCGAAGCTGTATGTTGCTGGAATCATGCGGTTTTGGGAGCGTTTATACTTGAGCACCACCCCCTCGAAACGCAGATAGATGTTTTGACGCATCCGAATCAACCCCTCGAAACGAAGATAGCCTCTGGATTTGTCGGCTGTTGGCGTTTTTCAGCGTGATTTCTTCTCCGATGCGCACTGATGCCGATATGGGGCGCCCGCATCGCGAAGGAGCGCGGACGATTCTGTTGATTGTATGCGCGTTACGTGCGGATACGGGATAACCGGCAATCGGGCGAATCCTGTCTGATAGGGTGAACCACTATCGGGGGATGTTAGGTTCCGATGAAAGGAATTCATTATGCAGCAGATTCAGTACGTTTGCGTCAAATGCGGATGCCGGTCATACGACAGCGACCAGTTCCAGGCGACCGGCGGCGATTTCGCCAAACTGTTCAACGTGCAGAACAAGAAGTTCGTCACCATCTCCTGCCGCCAGTGCGGATACACCGAGTTGTATCGCGCGCAGACCGGCACCGGCATGAACGTCCTCGACTTCCTCGTCGGCTGACGTCATGACGGCATAGGGGACCTCCCGCATCCCGGCCCGATCGGGGGCCGGCACATGACGGGAGGCCTCTAAGATCAGGCTGATATCATCAAACAACCACCATACTCACCGGCAAAGGAGACTGACCTTGCACATGCAGTTCGTGCACGCCGTGTTGTCCTTGCATATTGCTCAAAACTCGCAGATCTCTCAAACATCACAGACCGTGCGGTCCGGATTCGACCAGTTCGTCCTGTGGTATGGCAATCTGCCGCAGCTGGCTCAGACCGCGATCACCGTCGTCGTCGGCGCGATTGTCGCCTATCTGGTGTTCAAGATCGTCGCCCATCTTGTCAAAGGTCTGGTGACGGCGGTCATCGCCGCGATTCTGGCATTCCTGATCAGTACGGTTCCGGGTAATCTGCTGCTGTCCAGCGCGTTTGACCGCATTCAGCAGGAAGTCACCACGCATCTGCCGTCCGGCATCAAGGACCAGTTGGGCTGAGTGTGTGGTGTGCTTTGTGACGCGTCACATTGTCGATTTCGGCGATATGACGCGATGACCGTCATTATTCGTCAGATGATGATGCCGTTGACGTGATCGATTTCGTGTTGGATGATTTGCGCGGTGAATCCGTCGAAGGCAGTCGTGTATTCGCGCCCGCTGCGAGCCTGATAGGTGACGGTGATGCTCTGGTAGCGTGTTGTCGGACGTTCGCCATCCAGTGACAGACATCCTTCGGCGGTATCGAATGGGTCGCTCCCAGCAATGATGCGCGGGTTGAACATGATTGCGTTGCGGTTGTTTTCCTTGTCTTGGAACACGATGATCCGCTTTGCCACGCCTATCATGTTCGCGGCCATGCCCACACATTCGCCGCGATGCGCCGCCAGCGTGTCACGCAGGTCGGTTGCGGTGGCGCGGTCCTCGTCATTCGACGGGTCGGCAGGGGCCGATGCCTGCGACAGAAAAGCGACGGAGGTCATGATCGGTTGTTGCATTGATACTCCCGTGTCGTCGGTGGATGCCGGTGTTGCGGCGCCGGATTCGATGTCGAGTTATATGGTACGCCATGCAATCCCGCAGCCTCCATTCCGCGCGTAGTCCCATTGGCTGACTTTTCCCGCGGGACTATGAGCGGATGTCCGTGCCGCGGCGTGACCCCTCATCCGGCGAAAGTCCCATGTGACGACCTTGAGATGGGACTTTGGCGGGATGAGATGATGAAATGGAGTGGGGGGGGGTGCGCGATGGTGTGACTGCCGGCGCCCGTGCGACTACCATGGGTGACGGAACATGACATTGAAACGTGATTCGTCGGCCGCTCTGAAGCCGGTGGCGAACGCAAAACACGAACACACAAGAGGGGAGTGAGCGCGATGAGGATCGAACATGCGGTGGCCAGTCTGCCGGCCAATGGAAGCGGCCCGGTGTTCTTGCTGTTGCACGGCTGGGGGTCGAACGAGCATGACCTTCCGGGATTGCTGGATTATTGTGCGCCCGGCGCCGATTACGCGTCGTTGCGTGCGCCGGTTTCGTACGGCCCGGGCTACACGTGGTTCGGCTCATGGGATTACGAAGGCGTCCCGACCGGCGAATCGCTCGATCGGCAATCACGCCAAGCCGGCGAGGCCATCGACGCATGGGTGGCCGACAGCATCGCCCCGGAGCGCCCCATCGTGGTCATGGGCTTCTCCCAAGGCGGTCTACTCGCCGGCGAGATGCTGCGCGTCAACCCGAAACGGTACGCCGCCGCAGTCAGTTTCTCCGGCTTCCTCGCACATGGCGAGTTGCCTGGCGACGGCGAGCTTGCGCGACTGAAGCCGCCAATGTTCTACGGCCACGGCTCTGCGGACGACATCTTCCCCAAGTCCGAACTCGACGCGATGAGCGCGTTCTATGCCTCGCACACCACGCTCACCGAGAAAATCTACCCCGGCATGACGCACAGCATCAACATGCCGGAGCTGCGTGACGTCGCCGCGTTCTTGGAACACAACGGTTTCGTACGGCCTCGCATTTGGTGACGATAGCCCCATCACCCCACGAACTTCAAGGTCAGCGGAACCGTCTCCGCGAGTTTGTCTCCGCTCGAGCGTTCGCTGGTCGGATACGTGATTTCGATGGCCGCGATCTTCCCTCCGGTGACGACTTCGCGGATATACGTGATGGTTCCGTTCTGCTCATAGCTGAGGTACACCGATTGGCCGGCCACCTGCGCGAGCGATATGTTCGCGTTGCCGCCGAGATTCTCCTTGAGCCAGTCGAGCTCCTCCTGCGGGGAGTGAGACAGCGCGTTGTTGCTGCCCCACACGCTGATCTGCGTGGAGCCGGACGTCGCGTCGAACTTGCGACCGTCGCCGTTGTCGGACTCCTGCTGCCACTTGTAACCGGCAGGCACGTCGACACGGTACGAGAACCGCGCGTTCGTGTAGGTTCTCGCACCGGATTGCGATGACTGGGATTGCGATGAGTCATCGGATTCAGTGGTATCATCGCCGTTGCCGTCGGAAGAGATGCCGTCGTCAGGCGACGAGTCGGAGCCGTCTCCCTGCCGCCCGCCGGATACGGTGGCCTCCTTGAACTGGCTGAAATCGACCGGCTGCTCGACCAGATAGTACACGTTGTGGGCGTTGGGCGCCTTCTTGAACGGCTGCATGTTGGTGCCGGGCGCGTACGGGTTGGGCTTCCGGTGGAAGGCGTCATTCGTCGCCTTGATTTCCGGGTATGCGGAGTTTTCGCGGCGGATGAGATACGGGCGGTCCGCATAGGGCTTGTACGTAGTCGAGCCGTCGAAATATCCGTTGGATTCCAGCTGGTCGAGGTTGGCTCCGACCGGCATCACCACGAAGAAATCACGAGCCACGTATTTGAGATATTTTTCGCTCATGGCCTGTTCGGCGGTTCCATCCGAGCCATCCTCGACTTGTTTCTCCGATGTGCCGTCACAGTATGTCGGCCCGTCGCCCACGTAAGACGTGGTGCCGCATACGGGCAGTCCGAAGCCTGCGTACAGCTCCATGGCGCCGGTATCGCCCTGAATCAGGAAGTCCTTCATTGCGTTGTAGTAGCCGCCGGAGGACGGGTTGCAGCCGCTGATGTCCTGCGAATACGTGCAGAGGGTCAGCTGGTCGAAGAAATCCGAGGAACCTTTGCCGTCGAGCACCAGACCACTCGGGTTTGGATCGGTCTGACCGGGTTCCAATGTCAGGCAGTTGCCGCCATCGGTGCAATACTTCCCTGCCAGAGCCACGGTGTTCGTCATGATCTTGTCCGATCCCCTGTCGGGAATGGACGTGCCGACCACGTCGTAGCGTTTGCTGGCATCCACGCCGTAATACAGGGTCACGTTGGTCTCGCTGGTCCGCACGCCGATGCCGGGATCGGCTCGGACGATCTTGCCGAGATTCTTTCGGCTGGAGAAACGCGGCTTGAGCGTGACGTCGAAGCCCTGTTGCTGGAGCTTTGTTTTCGCCTCGTCCTTGTCCATTCCGGCGATTTCGACGGGTATGCCGTCACCTGTGATCCCGACTCCGATATGGATGCCGTCGTCGGTGTCGCGCACCGGCTCACCGTCCGCGGGCATGGTGACGGCGACTTTGCCGGGATGCTCCGAGACGACTTCGTGCTCGACGACTTTGACGCCCATTTTCAGTAGCGCGGTTTCGGCCTTGCTCGGTTCAGAGCCGACTGTGCCTTCGGGTACACCGGGTCCCATCGATTCGATGACCGTCACCGTCGTGCCCTTGGGCAGACGGTCGCCCGCCTTGACTCCTACCAGACCGAGGCACTTGCCCTTGCCCAGGGCGTTGAACATCTGCTTCTTCTTGACGAGAAAGCCTTTGGTCTCCAGCTCACGTGACACTTCGGCTGCCGTGCGGTATCGGACCGTCGGCACGGTGCGCGGGCCGATCCATTCCAGTTTCCTCGCGGCGAGACCGAACCCGGTTCCAGCGAGAACCACCAGTACGGCGATGATCGCCGCGATGAGTTTCATGCGTGGGCGCTTGGCGGACGGCTGCGCGGCGGCGGATCCGGTGGGATTGGCCGGTGGCGTGGCGGAGTTTCCGGCGGGGACGGTCGGAGGTGTGCCGGCATCGCCCGCATTCGCTGCGAATGCGGCAAAACCATCGTCGGATGCCGTCTCGGATGCTCTCGGAGGCGATGGAACCGGTGGCTGCGCCGCCATGTTGCCATAGCCCGACACGGGTATCGGAGCGGTCGGTATCGCAGGAGCACCCGGCGCTCCAGCGGCGGATTGCCGCGGAGCGCCGCACTGGAAGCAGAACCGACTGCCCTCGTCATATGGGGCACCACAATGCGGACAATATTCCATGATCTCCCACCTCTCTCGCAGCGTTGCTATAAACACCATGATATTCCAGTGCGGCCCGTATCGGAACCATAGTTCGGCGAGTCGCGCCGTTGTGCCAGTCGGCGTCTGGCGGCATAAAAGAACTCCGCTGATTCGGTGTGGATGTCAGCGGAGTCTGCGGGTTGTGCGGATTAGTGTTGCGGCGGCAGTGGCATGGGACGCATTGTGTTCGGCGTTCCTCCGGCCGGATTCTGTGGTTGTGCGCTATATGGCACGGCAGGCTGCTGATACGCCGCTCCGGCGCCCGGCGCGGCTCCGTAGTTTTGCGCCGGCATGCCACCGTACGCGACTGCGGGCGGATTCGCCGGAGCCGGACTGGCGAATGCCGCCCTGCGCGCATGGCTGCGATTCACCACGGAAACGATGGCTCCCACGAACATGAACAACGTTCCCGCGATGATCGCATACATCCCATACGACGGAACGAGTGAAAAGGACAGGTCATTGGCGAGATTCAGCCCAGGCTGAGATGCCGTCGAGCGTACGACATCCATCTCGTGGGAGGCGGAGACGAGAATGAAGATGAGTATTCCCGCGTACAAAGCGCATAAGAGCAGGTTGAGGATGGAGAACGTCAGCGTGGCGGCGTGCAGACGAAGCAGCGCGAACAACAGGATGAACGCCGCCAGCACGAGGAACGCCCAGAACGGGAATGTGCGATCGCTGAACAGCGATGCGCTGATCGAGCTGTCCCCGTCATAGTATTTGAGGAGCTCTTCGCTGGACATGTTGTTGAGCATCTGCTTGATCGCCGCGCTGTCGCCGCTGACGGCCATATACGGCAAAAAGCATCCCGCCACGGTGATCGGTTGCGGGGCTCGGCAAAATGCTGCATGGTGTCAAAAGACTGACGGGAGGGGTCTACGCGACCTCAGGGCGGATGGAAAATCCGGTGGCCGACGCACACCGGCATGGCGTTCTGCCGCCGTTGCCGCGCGGGTAAAAGGCACGGTTGAGCGGCGCGGTTAAGATATGGCAAACAACAGGATGGAGTCGTCCGCCCTGCGCAAGCCCTGGCCTATCATGGACAATGGAGGGCGACGCACGTGCCGCCGTGCGTCAGCAGTGAGTGGAGCCGGACGGACCGGGGAGCATCGAGGAGGGGCATGTCAGCGGAATCGGAATCATCGTCGAATGTGATGGCGGAGGCCGTGAATGGTGACGGGGCCACGCCGCTCGTGTCGGTCATCGTGCCGGTGTACGGAGTCGAGCGGTATCTCGACGCGTGCGTGGAGGGACTGGTCGGCCAGACGTACCGCAATCTTGAGATCCTGCTCGTCGACGACGGGTCGCCCGACCGCTGCCCTGCGATGTGCGATGCGTGGACGGCGAGGGATGAGCGGATCCGCGTGATCCACAAGGCCAATGGCGGCCTGTCCGATGCGCGCAATGTCGGACTGGCGAAGGCCACTGGCGACTATATCTACTTCGTCGATTCCGATGACATGGTCGAGCGCAATCTCATTGAACGTGCGATGGCGACGATGCGCGACTATGACGCCGATTTGGTGATGTTCCAGTTCGACACGATCAGCGAAGATGGCAAGCCGCTGACATCCTCGTACAAGCACAACCATTATGACGATGTGATCATCATGACCCCGGTCGAGGCGATCAAGGCGCAGGTCAAGGCCGAGATCGACGGGTATTTCTGGTCGTTTGTCGCGGCGGCGTCGATCTACCGCAATCATGAGTTCTCCTTCCCCGTCGGGCGCAAGATTGAGGACATGGCCCGTATCTGCAATGTGATCGGCGAGTCGCATCGCGTCGTGCGCATTCCCGAAGCGCTGTACCATTACCGCATGCGCCGCGGATCCATCACCGGCGACTGGAGCATGCAGCTGACCCGCGACTGGGTGAGGGCCACGGATGATCGCGAGACGTACATCGTCGAGCGGTTCCCCGAGCTGAAGAACTTCATGAAGTTGCAGCAGCTTATCTTCTTCGTCAACCTTGATTATGAGACGATACGGCAGTCGCTCGTGGCGAAGTTCAGCATTGACCCGCAGGACGCCGACCGGATTCGTCGCCGCATCGAGGGACTCACCAAGGACGTCGCCGGAGCGGGCGACGAGGTTCCGGAAAGCACGCAGTCGCTGCTGGATACGATGAAGCAGACGTTCGCCGAGATGGTGGAGCCGGATGTGGGCGCAGAGGCGGGCCAAGCGGCGGACGGGCGAGAACCCGATCGCGAGCCCGGCCGCAAGCGCGAGAAAGCCTATTCGCGCAAACGCCGCCGCTACGATTTCTACGTCGCTGGCCCGTTCTTCAATCCCGAGCAGGTCGCGTCGATGGAACGCTTGGAGCATGTGCTCGACACCCACGGCAAGACGATGTTCAGGCCGCGGTTCGCCAGTGACATCGCCGAGGTCGGTCCCGCGGGCTGCTTCGACGACGACGTGAACGGCATCTGCGCTTCCAAGGCGGTGATAGCCAATCTGATGGACGAGGATTCCGGCACGATGTTCGAGATCGGATTCGCCCACTCTCTTGGCATCCCCGTGTACGCATATCGCGAGGGCCTGCGCGACGGCGACAGCATCAACCTGATGATCGCCCAGTCGGTGCGCGCTGTGTTCTCGTCGTCCGACGATCTTGCACGGTACCTTGAGACGGGGGAACATAAGGATGCGGACTATGCGCAGTTCTGACGGGCCGGGAGCGGCGCGAGGGTGAGAGGGAACGAGACGCGATGAGGGTGTTCGATTTCGACGGCACGATATATGACGGCGAAAGCCTGTTCGACCTGTATATGTTCAGTGTCCGATACGAGCCGAAGGTGCTGCGGCATCTGGCTCCGGTGCTGCGATACGCGGTGCAGTACAAGATGGGGCGGGCCACGCTTGCGCAAATGGAACGCGGCGTGGGCGGCGTGACGTGCGATTACCTGCACGATGTCGCGGCTTCCCGACGGATACTGCGACTGGACGGCGCGGCTCCCGATGCCGGTCTCGCCGGGGAGACCGCGATCGCAGAGGGCGTATCCGCGTTGGTGAACGAGTTCTGGAACCGGCATATGGACCACATCAAGCCGTGGTATGAGCCGCGTCCGGATGACGTGATCCTGACGGCATCGTTCGACGTGACCGTGGGGGAGGCATGCCGGCGTCTCGGATTGAACCGTCTGGTCTCATCCACCGTGGATCCGCGGACGATGCGGGTCACCTGTCTGAATTTCAATACGAACAAGCCGAAACGGTTCCGCGAAGTCGTCGGCCCGGACACGGTCATCGACGAGTTCTACACCGACAGCCGGTTCGACCAGCCGATGATCGACATGGCGAGAACGGCGTTCATGGTCAGCGGCAACCGGATCACGCAGGTCAAATGATGCAAGCCGATCGGCAACGCCTGCCGGAACGGACGCACTGACGTTCCGGCAGGCGTTGCCGAACACGACGGAAAGGAGCGGTTCATGTTCCCCTTGCTGGACACTCTGGTCGCGGTCTACGAGATCGGCCAGTTCACGTTGGCCGCCGACGAGCTCAAGGTCTCGCAGTCCACGGTGTCGTCGCGCATCGCCCAACTGGAGCGCATGGTCGGGGCGCCGCTGTTCGTCCGCAATGCCAAAAGCGATGTGACGCCGACCGAGGCTGGGCGGTTGCTGTACCGTGCGGCGACCGGCATCGATGGCACGTGGCGCGACGCCTGCGAGCAGATCGCCCGCATGCGCGAGAGCCGTGAGCCGTTGTCCGTCGCATTCTCGCACACCACGGCGGCCGTGCTGCTGCCAGTCGCACTGCCGGTGATGGCCGAGGCGCTGAGCGGCTTCGACTGCTCGATTCGGGTGCTCAATTCCGACGCGATCCTGGAACAGGCCGGTATGAAAGCCGTGCAGTTGGGTGTGGTGGAGAAGCCCATCGTCAACGACTCGGTCGATCGTGTCACGCTGCGCGAGGACAGGCTGGTGCTGGCCGGTGATCCGCATGACGTGTGGATGGTGCGCGAGCACGGCTCCGGCGTGCGCTATTACACGGATCTGTACTTCAAGACGGTCGGCTTCATGCCGTCTCGCATGATCGAGGTCGCCAATAACGCGGCCATCGGCGCGGCGCTCGCGGCCGGTTTCGGCTGCTCCCTGGTGTCGGCGGCCGCCGTGCCGGCCGGCGTGCCGACACGGGAGCTGGGCGACGAGTTCGTGCGGCGGTTCTATGCGTTGGTGCCGCGTTCCGGTCTGACGCCGGGGCAGCGGGAACTTGCCGGCAGGGTCATTGCGGCCCTGCGCGGCTGACTGTGTCGCAGCGAATGGTTCTCAATAAGAAACGTGCGAGGATTCCTCACATTTTCGCACAAGTGAACAAGCCGACGAAGCCCGGAATTCCGGGCTTTCGGCGGTGTTTGTGTTCATTTCCGCCCGCGTCTGGCTCGCACCTTTCTTATTGAGAACGATTCGCTGCAATCTGGCATCAAAAATATCAATACCATCCATCACTATCACTGATTTGACCGATGGCATATGACGGTAGTTCAATGGACATCATGAGAGAGTTCTGTACGAAATGGTGGAAACGCATCGCCACCGTCGATATGCTGTTCATCGCCGTCCTGACCCTGATCGCTTCACTGATCGGCTCATGGCTCAAGCAATACCCCGGATTCAAACTGTTCGGCGCGCTGATCATCGCGCTGCTGATCGGCATGATCATCCAGTTCCCGATCCGCAAGTGGTACGTCGGTGCCAGCGACAAGCGCAAGGCCGGCGTCAAGGACGCGGCCGGACTGATCTCCAACAAGCTGCTGCGCCTCGGCATCATCCTGCTCGGCTTCAAGCTCAACCTGCAAGTGCTGTTCACGCAGGGCATCAAGTGCCTGCCCATCGCCGCGGTCGTGGTGACGCTCACCATCGTCGTGACCTACTGGGTGGCGCGCAAGATGGGCGTCGACCCGATGCTCGCGATCCTGACCGCCGGCGGCACGGGCATCTGCGGCGCCGCCGCCGTCATGGGCCTGTCCGGCTCCATCAAGGTGCCGCCCGAGAAGGAGCAGGAGAAGGACGACGACGTGACCATGGCCGTCGCCATCGTCGCCATCATGGGCACGATCTTCGCGTTGCTTGAGATCGCGCTCGGCCCCCTGACCGGCATGACGCAGGACCAGCTCGGCATCACCGCCGGCGCGTCCCTGCACGAGATCGCCCACGCGGTCGCCGCCGGCGACGCCTTCAACGCGGTCAACATCGCCACCATCATGAAGCTGTCGCGCGTGCTGATGCTCGTGTTCGCCGCCATCATCATCGCCATCTGGTGGGAGAAGAAGCATTCCGAGGTCGCGCCCACCGGCAAACGCTCCGTCGCGTTCCCCTGGTTCATGCTCGGCTTCATCGGCGCGTCCGTGATCGGCACCTTCGTGCCGTTCATCGCCGCCATCACCCCGCAGCTCGTGGACTTCGCGTACATCGTGCTCGGCATGGCCATGGCCGCGCTCGGCATCAACGTGAACTTCAAGGCCATCGCGGTCAAGGGCCGCAAGCCGTTCCTCGCGAGCTTCCTCGTGTCGATCCTGCTGATGCTGTTCGCTGCCGGCGTCGCCGTGCTGTTCTTCTGATTCCCGGCATCGCGTTGCCAGCGGGCTGAAATGGGCGCTCCCGGCCTGGGAGCCTCCGTTTCAGCCCGCTGACGTATCTGAGGGCATGGAGCCCCTATCTCAGGAAATCACGGATGTCGTCGATCTCGCGGTCGCAGATCGCATGCGCCATGCCCGGGTACGTGCACAGCTGCGCGCCGCGGGTTCCGGATATCACCCGTCGGGCCGTATCCTGATCCTCGACGGGTATCGTGCGGTCCTGGTCGCCATATGCCAGAAGGAAGCGCGTTCCGCAGTCCGCCTCAGCGTCCTGCTCGCCACGGAACGACGGGCTGAGCAGTATCGCTGCATCGAACACGCCCGGATGCTCCACCGCCATACGGTATGACAGGTACCCGCCCTGCGAGAAGCCGATCAGGATCTTACGGCGCCCGGCAAAGGCCGCAGAGCCGGTCAGCGCGACGACGGCGTCGCCGACCACACGGCATTCGTGCCGGCGCGACTCCACGTCGCAGCCGTCCGGATACCAGTAATTGCCACCCATGTAACGCCGCGCATACGTACCGCGGAACGAATAATAGTCGGCTTCGGCATCGACGGCGTCGATGATGCGGATCATCTCGTGCTCGTCATTGCCGTAGCCGTGGAACATGAGGAACAGATCGCCTTCGTCGCCGAAATCCACCCGGCAGTTCACCTTCAATCGCATGGCGTCATTGTACGCCTGCAGGGTGGCACGAAGGCTGCGACGGGCACCGGGTAACAGTTGAATCACCGGTGACATGTGCGTGAATTGTTGCGCTGTGGGCATGAGCGCGGCTGCGAAGCGGCATGATTGCGTGTACCGTGGGGGAAGGCTGGAGCAATCTGGAGGAATCGCGAAGCCATGCCGCGAACTTGAATCGAAGCGGTACGATTCCCGCAGGGCGCGGCAGACGGCAGGGCCGCTCTGACGATGACGGAAATGGCGGGACGAGGGGACAGCACGGCAGGAAACGGCGGAAGACGGCGGCGACAGAAGACAACGAAACACAACGCAACAAGACAGCAAACACAGCAACATAGCAAGATAACGAAATGAGGAAACGCATTCATGGGAATGCCATTGGACCTATATGTCATCCGACACGGAGAGTCGGAGGCGAACGTCATCATCAACGCGGGGGAGCAGGGCGATAACTCCCTGTACACGCAGGACAACGTGACCGTGCCCGACCGGTCGTGGCGACTCACTGCCACCGGGCGCAAGCAGGCCGACTGCATCGGCCGCTGGCTCGTCGCGCAACAGCAGTTGTTCGACCGGTATCTGGTCTCGCCATACGTACGCACGCGCGAAACCGCCGCGACGATGGCGCTGCCGAAAGCCAAGTGGGAGGAGACGCGCGTGCTACGCGAACGCTCCTGGGGCGAGATCAACACCATCACGCAGGACGATTTCCGCACGAACTACGCGCGCAACTGGATGTTCAAGCGCACCGACCCGCTGTACTGGCGTCCGCCGGCAGGCGAGTCTATTGCCGACGTGTCGGAGAACCGCGTGCATAACCTGCTCACGTCGCTCAACCGGCGTGCTGAGGCGGAATCCGTCGTCGCCGTCACACACGGCGACTTCATGCTCGCGCTGATGCTCACCCTGGAGGACCTGTCGGACGAGGAGTTCATGCGCCGCGCCGACGACCCGGCATGGGCGATCACCAATTGCACGTGCCTGCATTATTCGCGGCGAGACCCGGCCACCGGCCGCACGTCGTCGCGCGTGCGCTGGGAGCAGACCGCGCGCCCGGTGTTCGACGAGTCGACCGGACGCTGGGAGGTGCGCGTCGATCCGTGGCGCGAATTCCAGCGCCCGTTGCTCTCGAACGGCGACCTCGTCGACGTGGTGCATTCGGTCGACCCGCACCTGTGACGGCACGAGGCGCCTCACGGCGCTCACGGGCCGCGCATGACGAGTCGCGCGCCGCGCGTGGCTCGTCATCGCAACAGTGGGCGAACGGGTTACAATGGCCTCAACGCGGCACATGGCTGCATGGATGTGCCACCTGAGAGAACCGAAGGAGTTCGTGATGGGAAACCTGTTCACATGGAAACTGCATGGCGACGGCAAGACGCTCGCGCCCGGCGAGGTCGTGGAGCCCGATGAGCGACTGACTTGGACCCGTACCATCGGCATCGGCGCCCAGCACGTCATCGCCATGTTCGGCGCGACGTTCCTGGTGCCGATCCTGACGCATTTCGACCCGTCGACGACGCTGTTCTTCACCGCGATGTCGACCGCGCTGTTCCTGCTCATCAACAAGAACGTGCTGCCGAGCTACCTGGGGTCGTCGTTCGGGTTCATCGCCCCGATCGCCGCCGTCGCCTCCGCGGGCAAGGGCATTCCGGCCGCCAGCTTCGGCATCATGGTCACAGGCCTGCTGCTCGCTCTGGTGGGCGTGGCCGTCCACTTCGCCGGCGCGAAGTGGATTGACATCATCATGCCGCCGGTCGTCAACGGCGCCATCGTCGCGATCATCGGCTTCAACCTGGCTCCCAGCGTGTGGTCGAACTGGCAGAAGGGCTGGGACACCGCCCTGGTGACGCTGCTCGCCGTGCTGCTCATCGCCGTGCTGTTCCGCGGTCTTGTCGGACGTCTGAACATCCTGCTCGGTGTGATCGTCGGCTATGTGTACGCATGCTTCCGCGGTCAGGTCGATTTTTCGGCCATCGGCGACGCGGCGTGGATCGGCTTTCCGAAATTCCATCTTCCGCAGGTCGACTTCTCGATCCTGCCGATGTTCATCCCCGTCGTGCTGGTGCTGGTCGCCGAGAACGTCGGCCACGTCAAGTCTGTGGCGCAGATGACTGGGCGCGATTATGACGGGCATATGGGCACCGCGCTGTTCGCGGACGGCCTCGGTACCGCAATCGCCGGCTTCGGCGGCGGCTCCGGCACCACCACGTACGGCGAGAACATCGGCGTGATGGCCGCGACCAAGGTGTATTCGACTGCCGCCTACTGGTGCGCGGCCGCATTCGCCCTGCTGCTGAGCCTGTGCCCGAAGTTCGGCGCGGTCATCAACACGATTCCCGGCGGCGTGCTCGGCGGCGTGACCACTCTGCTGTACGGCATGATCGGCATGATCGGTGTGCGCATCTGGGTGGAGAACAAGGTCAACTTCGACAAACCGCTCAACATCATGGTCGCCGCGATCGTGATGATCATCGGCATCGCCGATTTCACGTTCGCGTTCCAGGGCGTGCAGTTCAACGGCATCGCCATCGGCACGGTCGTCATCCTCGTCGCCTACCACGGGCTCAAGGCCATCGGTAAGGTCACGGGCACCATCGACAAGGACGACCCCGACATCCTGTAGCGGGTTCGTGGCCGCTGTCAGGTATGTCACTGTGCGTGGGGCGTGTCACCGTGCGAGGGTTACGTCACTGTGCGTGTCTCCTCGCACGGTGACGCGACCCACGCACAGTGACGCGACCCACGCAGCGTGACTCACGCCAGACGCGCGGAGTGACGCCTCGCCGCCGTCGAAACACATTGATGAAGTAGCTCGCCGACGAAAACCCGCTCGTCCGCGCCGAGCCGCTCAAGCAGTTCTGGGTCGACCACCACGCAGGTGAACCAGCATTGCCTCTGCTGCGGCGAGAACCCGCAATGCAGCCGGCTCGAATTGACGACCAATCCGTTGCCGGCTTCCAGCGTCACTATGGCGCCGTTGACGAAATATTGCATCTGACCGCTGATGACATGGATGACTTCCAGATCGCGATGCCAGTGACATGGGCAGCGGTAGTCCGGGAACGACGACAATGCGTCCCGTCTGGCATATATGGGCAGGTCTGGGATGTTGTAGTCGATCCGCTCCGAAAGATCCGACGAGACGATGATGGTCTTCCTGCCCGCCCTGCCAGGTTCCGGGCCCGGTCGCGCCGCCTGTGCACCGAAGTGCCCCATTGCCGCTCCCTGCGTGATGTAACGTATATGAAAATACTATATTTCTTTTGATGCGCAAAAGTATCATTGCGCCGGTGTCGTCGTTACATTCCATCCCTATCGTAGGTATCAGTTCTTCTTGCTGCAGGAGAGGGACTCAATCGATGATTCGGACATCGCGAGAATGACGATATTAATGTTTTGTCGTTCATGTGACCGTCTGCATCCTTGAAACACCCTGATGGAAAGGCAAGGTGAGTGTGATGACTCGCATGATGGAACTGATCAATGGATGGCTCGCCCGGTATTATGCCGTCGTCCGTGCCCGGATGGCCGTCCGGCTGGCTTCGGTCCGTGCCGCGGCGCAAGGGGACGGCGAGGAGAACATCGCGTCGTTCGCGCGGTGGTGCCCGGCATCCGCCGCGCAGTTCGCCGGCTGACGGGGATCTGCGCGGGACCAATCGGGTGGCCGGTGCGGCGGGGGGGCTGAATGGTCCGATACTCTGACCATACATTGCATGGGAGATCGGAGCATGATATGACGAACTCGAACGGCCGCAACATCGCTATCGTCACTGGTAGTGCACTGGGATTGGGATACGAGCTGACCAAACAGCTGATCGCCGACGGCTGGTTCGTGGCCGGCATCGACACCGCGTTCTACCGCGACAGTCGCGGCTACGTGTCGGAGGAGAAGCAGCACACCTTCATGGATCCGGGCGAACTGGCCCGAGTGATCCTGTTCAATCTGGTCAACGACGCGAACCTGACCGTCTCCGACATCCTCATAGAACGCAGTTGCCGCTGAGCCGGATGAGTTCCGCCGGCTCAGCGGCAATGCAAGTCGCGCTTCTGCGCGCCCGTCGTCTCAGCGATCCTCGGGCGGCTTGTACTGGTCCTTGTCGGTGAAGCAGGTCCGATAGGTCATCGTCATGATGAGCGCGTCGGCCACGAGGGTGAGCGCGGCGATGGCGGCTAACACAACGAACTGGTATTTCGCCGCGTTCAGTGGGTCTCCGCCGGCGATGACCTGGCCGGCCATCATGCCGGGGATGGTCACGATGCCGCACGACGCCAGAGAGGCGGTGGTGGGCAGCAATCCCAGTCGTATGGACGAGACGATCGAAGGACGGGCGGCCTCCCACGGGGTGGCGCCCAAGGCGAGCAGCGTGTCCACCTCGTCGCGGCGCTCGTTCATGCTCTCATAGAACCGGCTCAGGCCGACGGCGAGCGCCGACACGGTGTTGCCCAGCAGCATGCCGGTAAGCGGCACCACCAGCTGCGGTGCATACCAGGGGTGCGGGCGCACCACCAGCTCGGTCACCAGCGAGATCATCAGCAGCATGGTTATGACCAGACTGAGCAGTACCGGGCCGGCGAGCCCCTTCGGGATGCCCTTGGCGCGGGAGAGTGTGATCTGCACGGCCGCGACCAGCATCACCGCGATGACGCCGAACACCAGCCACGGGTTGTTGGAGCGGATCACGTACCCGATGATCACGCCCATCACGCACAGCTGCACCAGCGCGCGTATCGCCGACCACATCAGCGTCTTGCCGATGCTGATGCGCATGAGCTCGGAGACGAGCGCCGCGACCGCCACCATCAGCAGCGCGACCAGAAGGCCCCAATTATCGATCACGTAACCGTTGCCGCTCATGACAGCCTCCCTGAGGACAGTGTGACGATGTGTGTGGCTCGGCCGTCGGGCGGACGGTGCCGTATGCGCACGATGGCCATGCCCCTGGCGGCCGCGCTGGCCATGATCGAGGCGACCTTGTCCGCGTTGTCGTCGTCGAGGCCTGCGTCTACCTCGTCGGCCAGCAGCACGGCCGGGCGGGTCAGCAGCGTCCTCGCGAGGCTGACGCGGGCCGCCTGACCGCCGGAAAGGTCGTGCGGCGCACGGGCCAGGTCGATATCCTCGCATCCCATGGCGTCCAACGTATTGCGAATGAGCTGGTCGGGCAGCGCCAGCTTCGCCTGCGACTGTTCGGAGCGGAACAGCCGGCTGAACCTGCCGCGTCTCGCGGAGGTCTTCTTGCCGGTGGCCGCATGGTTGTCGGGCGCGCTCGCCTCGTCCGCTCTGCGCACGGCCAGCGTCCAGGGAAGCCGAATCGTGTCGGCGACGCTGTCTCCCATCAGCATGGGCTTCTGCGGCAGATACGCGACATTCCTCCGCCACTGCTGCAGCGAGAACGATGAGCTGTCCGCGCCGTCCAGCGTGAACGTGCCGTCGGCATGGGGGTTGAGCAGCGCGAAGGCGGTCAGCAGGCTGCTCTTGCCGGAACCGGACGGGCCGACCAGATCGACGATCTGGCCGCGATCGACGTCGAACGACAGATCCTCGAAGATGGTGCGGTTTGACTGCGCAGAAGGCACGACGCAGGAGACCCTACGGGCTGTGAACAACATTTGCATAGTGGCAACGTTACCCGTTCGCCGGCCATAGTCGATGTTTGACAGCGTTTCTTAGTCCAGTGTTAGAGACACACGCGGCGAGCCGGCCGAATCGTGGCGCCCGGCACCGCTGTATCGCTTGGCGCGTACAGTTGCAGTCATGCCGATCGATTCCAGAATGATAGACAACATGAAGGCCGACCGCGTGCGCAAGGTGGCCGATCTTGCCAACCGCCGCACCCGGGAGCGTTTCGGTCGTTTCCTGATAGAGGGCCCCCAGTCGGTTCGCGAGGCGGTGACGTGGATGCCCGACGCCGTCCGTGATCTTTATGTGCAGGCCGTGGACGGGCCGGACGGGCCGCGGATCGCAGGCGAGACGCTGACGTCCATCGTCGAGCGATCCCAGGAACACCGTATATATGTGCATCCGGCGAGCGAGGCGGTGATGCGCCGCATCAGCCCCGATTGCCAGGGCATTGCGGCGGTCGGCGACGCCGATGCGGTGCGCGCGACGGCGCAGGGGACGCAATTGCCCGAAAAGCCGTTCGTCGCGGCGTTCTGGCAGGTGCGCGACCCCGGCAACGCGGGCACGGTTATCCGTGCGGCGGACGCGGCCGGATGCGATGCCGTGGTGTTCGTCGACGATTGCGTCGACATGCTCAATCCCAAGGTGATCCGTGCGACCGCGGGCTCGCTGTTCCACATCCCCGTGATGACGATGGGCGTGGACGAGTTCTTCGGATGGGCCGGCGAGAAGGTGCTCCGCACCGTCGCCGCCGACGTCTATGGGACGGACGGGCGCGAGCCAAGGGAGCTGCCCGAGGCGCTGAGGGACCAGGATCTCTCCGGGGTGGGCAAGGCCGTGATCTTCGGCAACGAGGCCCGCGGACTTGAGCCGGGTCTGCTGGGTAGGTGCGACGACATCGTGCGCATTCCGCTCTATGGCAAGGCCGAGTCGCTGAATCTGGCGACCAGCGCCGCGATCATGCTCATGAGTATGGCTATGTCGAGCCATATAGGGACAATGTGAACTCGGTAAACGCTTGGATTATTTGATTTTTGGCGCAGATAAACCGGTAGTTTCGGTAGTTGTAGGTAGGACGAAAGGGTTCTCGTGGCAGACAATGCTCTCTTCGATGCCCAGTCAGTGACCGATGCGGTCGCCGAGGGCATCAGCAAGATTCAGAACGCCTCCAGCTTGGAGGAGCTCAAAGCCATCAAAACGCAATACGCCGGTGCCGAATCGGCGATGACCAAGGCCAGCAAGGCCATCGGGTCGCTGCCGGTCGATCAGAAGAAGGAAGCCGGCAAGCTTATGGGCAAGCTCCGCGCCGACTTCGGCCGCACGTTCGGCCCCAAGGAGGCCGAGCTCAAGGCGCAGGAGGAGCAGCGCGCGCTGGAGGCCGAGACCGTCGACATGACGCTGCCGGTCAACCGTCGCCCGCTCGGCGCCCGCCACCCGCTGGCCAAGCTCATGGAGGACGTCGAGGACCTGTTCATCTCCATGGGATGGCAGATCTCCGCCGGCCCCGAGGTGGAGACCGAATGGTATGACTTCGACGCCCTGAACTTCGGCCCGGATCATCCCGCCCGCCAGATGCAGGACACCTTCTATGTCAAGGGCAACCAGGCCCATGACGCGGCCGGCTTCGTCGGCTCCAACATGGTGCTGCGCACGCAGACCTCCTCCGATCAGGTGCGTGCCCTGCTGACCCGCGGCGTCCCGCTGTACATCGCCAGCCCGGGCCGTGTGTTCCGCACCGACGAGCTCGACGCGACGCACACCCCCGTGTTCCACCAGTGCGAGGCTCTGGCCGTCGACAAGCACCTGACGATGGCCGACCTGAAGGGCGTGCTCGACAAGCTCGCCGTGGCCATGTTCGGCCCCGAAGCGAAGACGCGTCTGCGCCCGAGCTACTTCCCGTTCACCGAGCCGAGCGCCGAACTCGACCTGTGGTTCCCCGACAAGAAGGGCGGCGCGGGCTGGCTCGAATGGGGTGGCTGCGGCATGGTGAACCCGAACGTGCTGAAGTCCGCGGGCATCGACCCCGAGGAGTACACCGGTTTCGCGTTCGGTGTGGGCATGGAGCGCACGCTGCTGCTGCGTTCCGATATCAACGACATGCACGACCTCGTTGAGGGCGACGTGCGATTCAGCGAACAGTTTGTGATGGGGGAGTGAGAAGCCCATGCCTATGGTTGACATTGATTGGCTCAAGGAGCACGTCGAGGTTCCGTCTGACCTCACCTACGAGCAGCTGGCCAAGGACCTGGTCAGGGTCGGTCTTGAGGAGGAGGAGATCCACGCCTCCCAGGTCACCGGTCCGATCGTCGTCGGATATGTCGTCGACGCGACGCCGGAACCGCAGAAGAACGGCAAGACCATCAACTGGTGTCATGTCGACGTCGGCCCCGCGTACAACGCGGTCGACGAGAACGGCAAGAAGGTGCCGCGCGGCATCATCTGCGGCGCCCCGAACATGGCCGCCGGCGAGAAGGTCGTCGTGACCTTGCCGGGCGCAGTGCTGCCCGGCGATTTCAAGATCGAACCGCGCAAGACCTACGGCCACGTTTCCGACGGCATGTGCGCCTCGGAGCGCGAGCTCGGCCTGGGCGACAGCCACGAAGGCATCATCCTGCTGCGCGACTACGGCTTCACGCCCCAGGAATACAAGGCGCTCAAGCCCGGCGACGACGCGATGCACCTGCTGCACCTCGACCAGCCGATCCTGGAAATCAACATCACCCCGGATCGCGGCTATGCGTTCTCGTACCGCGGCGTGGCCCGCGAATACCATCATTCCACCGGCGCGAAGTTCGTCGATCCGGTGACCGAGCTCAACAAGCGCGCCCCCGCCGCTCCCGCGGCGGAGTCCGGCGTCTCCAGCGACATCGAGGTCATCGTCGACGACAACAACCCGATTCACGGCGTCACCGGCTGCGACCGCTACGTCGCCCGCGCCATCCACGGGTTCGACCCGACGAATCACACGCCGAACTGGATGCGCCGCCGTCTTATCCGCGCGGGCATGCGTTCGATCTCCCTCGCCGTGGATGTGACGAACTACGTGATGCTGGACCTTGGCCAGCCGATGCACGCCTACGACCTTGACAAGATCGAAGGGCCGATCGTGGTGCGTCGCGCGGCCGAAGGCGAGAAGCTCACCACGCTCGACGGCAAGGAACACGACCTGAGCGTCGAGGACCTGCTGATCACCGATTCGCCCGACGGCAAGCGTGGCTCGCGCATTCTCGGCATCGCCGGCGTCATGGGCGGCCTGTACGGTGAGGTCACTGCGGACACCAAGAACATCCTGCTGGAGGCCGCGCATTTCGACAGCGTCTCCATCGCACGTTCCGCACGACGCCACAAGATCCCCTCCGAGGCGTCCCGCCGGTTCGAGCGCGGCGTCGACACGCAGCTGCAGCCCGCGGCCGCGCAGATGGCGGCCGAACTGCTCACCAAGTTCGGCAACGGCGAGCCGTCCGAGCACCCGACCGACGTGAACACGACGATGTATCGCCGTCCGATCCCCTTCAAGGCCACCGAGGTCGCCCGCGTCGCCGGGCTCGACGTGGACGTCAACCGCATCAGCGACATCCTCACCGATGTCGGATGCCGTGTCGCTGGTGGCGGCAACGGCGAGTTCTCCGTGTCCGCGCCGACCTGGCGCCCCGATCTGAATGAGCCGTGCGACCTGGTCGAAGAAGTCGCCCGACTGGTCGGCTACGACGAGATCCCCGTCACCGTGCCTCCGGCCCCGGTCAAGGGCGCGGTCGGGCTGACCCCCGACCAGCGTCGCCAGCGCTGGGTCGCAGACACGCTTGCCGAATACGGCATGGTCGAGTCGCTGAGCTACCCGTTCGTCGGCGATGAGGACTTCAAGGCGTTCTCCTATGATCCGGCGGTCATCAAGCCGGTGAGCGTCGAGATCGCCAACCCGCTGGCCGGCGACCGCCCGTACCTGCGTCGTGATGTGCTCCCCACGCTCGCCACCACCGTGCAGCGCAACCTGCGCCGAGGCCTCGAAGACATCCGCCTATACGAGATCGGCCACGTGTACCTGTGGGATCCGAACGCGCCCGCCATCCCGGCTCTTCCGGGAGGCGTACGCCCCAGCGATGAGCAGCTTGCCGCGCTGGATGCGGGCCTTCCCGATCAGCCGCTGCACGTCGCCGGCCTGCTGACCGGCAACGCGGTCGACTCCGGATGGCTCGGCGATCGTCGCGCCGTCGATTGGAGCGACGCCATCGAGGCCGTTCGCCGTGTCTGCGACCGTTTGGGTGCGCGTTACGAGCTGCGGCAGCCCGCCGCGCAGGATGTGCCCGCGCAGTGGCACCCCGGCCGCGCTGCGCAGATCGTCGCGGGCGAACAGGTCGTCGGCATGGTCGGAGAGCTGCACCCGCGTGTCAACGAGGCGCTGGGACTGCCGGCGCACTCCGCGGCGTTCGAGCTGAACCTTACCGCGCTGTTCGGCACGCTTGACGGCAAGCCCGTGCAGGCGAAGCCCATCGCCACGTTCCCGCCCGTCAAGCAGGACCTCGCCTTCACCGTCGACCAGTCGGTGACCGCGGCCCAGCTTGAGGCCGTGGTCCGCGAGGCGGCCGGCGCCAACCTCGAATCCATCGAGCTGTTCGACGTGTTCACCGGCGAGCAGGTGGGAGAGGGCAAGAAGTCGCTCGCCTTCGCGGTGACCTTCCGCTCCCCGTCCAAGACACTGTCCGCGGAGGACAGTGAGGCCATTCGCAAGGCCATCGTCGACAAGGCGGAAGTCATCGGCGCGCAGCTGCGCGCCTGACCGCCGACGAAAAGGCACCATGGAGGACATGCATATGACAGAGCCGCAACAACAGCCGCAATCGTCTGACGATAGTTCGGGCGAGTCCCGGCATGTTGCGGCCCAGCCGCAATATGGTCAGCGCATCGAGCCTGAATATGGTGCCAGGGCGGATGAGTTTCCGCCGAATTACAACCCTTACGTATATGGAGGCCAGCCCGAGCAGCCGGCTCCGCAGGCGCAGCCGTCGCCGTCTCAGCCGGCCTCCGTGTTCGGAGCCGGGCCGGCTCCCGCTCAGGGTGGTTCCGCTCCCAATGCGGCTCCGGCTCAGGGTGGGCCCGACCAAGGCGGTCCCCGACGGGAGCCTCCCCGATATTTCAACGGCATCGACCTCAACGACCCGCAGCAGAACCCTATTTACGGGCATTGGGATTTCTACGCCATATTCTCGTTCATCTTCGCCCTGGTGTCCTCGTTCCCGGTGTTGCCCGCGCTGATCGGCTGCCTGGCCATCTGGCGCACCCGTCGTTTCCATACGCGGGGCCGCGGATTAGCCATCGCGGCCGTCGTCATCAACGTGCTGACCACCATCATCGTCATATGGATGACGATGCATGGCATATCGATGGACGACATGTACCAGGCCATGCTCAACATGCTGGCGCCCGGCATGGGCGGAAGCGGGTCGGGGGACTCCGTTTCGGTGTGATGGGCCGTGTGCTGCGACACGCAAGCCGATGAATGAATATATGCAATGTACTGCATAACATGTATACTCGCCGTAGTTCGTCTTCGATGAAAAGAGCGTGATATGGCGAGATATACGGTAGCTGTGGCTGGCGCCACCGGATACGCGGGTGGGGAGGCGTTGCGCATCCTTGCCGCCCACCCGGACTTCGAGGTGACCTGCGTGGCGGGCCATTCCTCGGTGGGGCAGAAACTCGGACGGCATATGCCGCATATTCCCCAGCTGGCGGATCTGACGGTGGAGGACACCACCGCCGAAGTGCTGAACGGCCATGACGTGATCATCCTGGCGCTGCCCCACGGCGCGTCCGGGGCGTTGGCCGCGCAGCTTGACCCCGGTGCCGTGGTCGTCGACCTGGGTGCGGACCATCGTCTTGAGGAGCGCTCCGCGTGGGACGCGTTCTACGGAGGCGAGTTCTTCGACCATTGGACATACGGCATGCCCGAGCTGATCACCGGCAAGAGCGCAGACGGAGAGTACACGCGTCAGCGCGACCTGCTCCCCGGCGCCAAGCGCATTGCCGGACCGGGCTGCAACGTGACTGCGACGACGCTCGCCATGCAGCCGGCCATCGCCGAGGGACTCGTGGAACGTCGTGACCTCGTCGCCGATCTGGTGGTGGGGTATTCGGGCGCGGGCAAGAACCTCAAGCGCACGAACCTGCTCGCCGCCGAGGCGTTCGGCTCCGCCGTGCCCTACGGCGTGGGCGGCACACATCGCCATATCCCCGAGATTTTGCAGAACTTCGCCCATGCGGCAGGTTTGGACGCCGCCCGGGCCGAGGAGTTCACGCTCGGATTCACGCCGATACTCGCGCCGATGGCGCGTGGCATCCTCGCCACGGTCAGCGCGAAGATGACCGACAAGGCGCTTTCCATGAGCGACGAGGAAATCCACGACGTGTGGGCCAAGGCATACGCCGGCCAGGAGTTCATCGTGCTGCTGGAGCCGGGCACGCTCCCGGCCACGGCGAACGTCGTCGGATCGAACGCCGTCCACGTGCAGGTGGTCACCGACCGGCACTCCGGGCGTCTCATCGCCTTCGCCGCCATCGACAACCTGAACCGCGGCACCGCGGGCCAGGCCGTGCAGTCGCTGAACGTCGCACTTGGACTTCCCGAAGACAAGGGACTTACGAAGATTGGAGTAGCACCGTGAGTGTCACATTCGCCAAAGGATTCAGCGCCGCGGGCGTCGCGGCGGGCATCTCCTCCATCGAGGGCAAGAAGGATCTCACCCTGGTCGTCAATCAGGGGCCGCTCGACAGCGCGGCCGGCGTGTTCACGTTCAACCGATTCTGCGCGGCACCGGTGCAGTGGTCCCGCAAGGCGGTCGCCGACGGCCATATCAAGGCGGTGATCCTCAACTCCGGTGGAGCCAACGCATGCACCGGCCAGGCGGGATACGAGCAATCGGCGGCGACGGCCAAGAAGGTCGCGGAGCTCGTCGGGACGCAGCCTGACGAGATCGCCGTATGCTCCACAGGCCTGATCGGCGAGCTGCTGCCGCTGGATCATGTGCTGTCGGGAGTGGAAAGCGCGTACGCGGCCCTGTCGGACGACGACCAGGCGGGAAGCGACGCATCCCACGCCATCATGACGACGGACACGAAGCCGAAGACCGTATCGCTGGAAGGCGACGGATACCGCATCGGCGGCATGGTCAAGGGATCGGGCATGATCGCCCCCCAGCTCGCCACGATGCTGTGCGTCATCACCACGGACGCCGCCGTCGGCGCCGGTCAACTGCAGGCCGCGCTGAACGCCGCGGTGGACCATTCGTTCAACCGCATCGACGTGGACGGGTGCATGTCCACGAACGACACGGTGCTGCTGCTCGCATCCGGCGCGTCCGGCGTCGAGCCCGATCCGGACGAGTTCAACGCCCTGGTCGCCAAGGCATGTGCATCGCTGGCCCGGCAGATCATCGGCGACGGCGAGGGAGCGAGCCACGACGTGCGCATCACCGTCACCGGCGCCACCACGGAGAGCGCCGCCCTGGCCTGCGCCCGCGCGGTCGCGGCCTCGAACCTGCTCAAATGCGCCATTGCGGGCAACGACCCGAACTGGGGACGCATCGTATCCTCGCTGGGCACCGTGCCCGTCGAAGAGGCGCCCTACGATTCGCAGAAGGTCACCGTGGACGTCAACGGCGTGAGGATCTGCGAGAATGGGGGCGCGGGACGCGACCGCTCCGAAGTCGACATGACCCCCCGCGAGGTGCACATCGACATCGATCTCAACGCCGGTGACGAACAGGCCACGGTGTGGACCGATGACCTCACCCACGAGTACGTTCATATCAATGCCGATTACGAAAGCTAGTCTCCCGGTTCCTCCCCGGCACATGCCGGCCAGAGAAGCGGGATGCGATAGAGGAGAATATGGCTACTGAACTGAAGGGACCAGGGTTCCATTTCGACGTGCACACCGATCTGCGCGCCGACCAGAAAGCGGAGGTGCTGATCGATGCGCTGCCGTGGCTGGAGGAGTTCGCCGGGCAGCGCATCGTGGTGAAATACGGCGGCAACGCCATGGTCGACGAGCATCTCAAGCGTTGCTTCGCCGAAGACATGGTGTTTTTGCGGCAGGTGGGCCTGCATCCGGTCGTCGTCCATGGCGGCGGCCCGCAGATCTCGCACATGCTCAAGGCATTGGGCATCAAGTCGGAGTTCAAGGGCGGCCTGCGCGTCACCACTCCGGAGGCCATGGACGTGGTGCGCATGGTGCTCACCGGCAAGGTGTCCAGGGAACTGGTCGGACTGATCAACGCGCATGGTCCGTTCGCCGTGGGACTGTCCGGTGAGGACGGCGCCCTGTTCTCCGCCATGCAGCGCAAACCCATCATCGACGGCAAGCCTACCGACATCGGGCTGGTGGGTGACGTGGTGAGCGTCGACGCCTCCGCGGTGGAGGACCTGATCTCGGCCGGCCGCATCCCCGTCGTCTCTTCGGTCGCCCCCGATGAGGACGACGCCACGGAAGTGCTGAACGTCAACGCTGATTCGGCCGCCGCCGCGCTGGCCGCGGCACTCGGCGCCAGGAAGCTGATCATCCTGACCGACGTCGACGGCCTGTACGCCGATTGGCCCGACAAGAACTCGCTGATCGGCCGCATCGGTGTGGAGAACCTGCGTGACATGCTTCCCGACCTCGAATCCGGGATGCGCCCGAAGATGGAGGCCTGCGTCCGCGCCCTCGATGGCGGCGTGCCGCAGGCGCACATCATCGACGGCCGCAAGCCGCATTCCATCCTGAATGAGATTTTCACCACCGCCGGCATCGGCACCATGGTTGTGCCCGATGATGGCATCGAAATGAGGAGTTCCTATGCCTACTAAGGAAACGCTCGGCCCCACCGACTCGCAATGGCTGGGACAGTACAGCCAGGTCCACATGAACGTGTTCGGCACGCCGCTGCGCGTGATGGACCACGGCGAAGGCGTGCGCGTATGGGACGTGGACGGCAACGAATACCTTGACTTCCTCGCGGGCATCGCCGTCAATTCGCTGGGCTACGCGCACCCCGCATGGGTGAAGGCGGTGTCCGAGCAGGCCGCGAAATGCGCCCACGTGAGCAACTATTTCGCGACCGAGCCGCAGATCAGGCTCGCGTCGCGACTGATTGCGCTCGCCGGGGCCCCGGAAGGCTCCCACGTCTACTTCGGCAACTCCGGTGCCGAAGGCAATGAGGCTGCGCTGAAGCTCGCCAAGCTGTACGGTCGCACGCTGCCGGGCGCGAGCCCGAGCATCGGCGGCAAGCCGGCGCGCATCCTGGCGCTCACCCATGGATTCCACGGCCGTACCATGGGCGCTCTGTCCGCCACGTGGAAGCCCGTGATCCGCAAGCCGTTCGAGCCGCTGGTGCCGAACATCGAATTCGTGCGTGCAGGCGACCCCATCGCGATGTATGAGGCGTTCTCTGCCACCGGACTCGGCCAGTACGGCAAGGGTCCTGTGGCCGCGGTCATCCTCGAACTCATTCAGGGCGAGGCCGGCGTGCGTCCGCTGGACGTCGCATATGTGAAGAAGGTGCGGGAGTTGTGCGACATCAACCACGCCCTGCTCATCATCGACGAGGTCCAGACCGGCATCGGTCGCACAGGCTCGTGGTTCGCGTTCCAGCGCGAGGACCTGACGGGCGGCATCACTCCCGACATCGTGACGTTCGCCAAGGGCGTCGCCGGAGGATTCCCCATGGGCGGCATGATCTCATTCGGAGGCAAGCTGTCCGCGCTGTTCACGCCGGGATCCCACGGCTCCACCTTCGCGGGCAATCCCTTGGGCGCGGCGGCGGCCCTCGCCACGCTGGACACCATCGAGAACGAGCATCTGGTCGAGAACGCCGAAGAGCGCGGCGAGCAACTGCGCCAGGGCATCATGGCATCCGGCAACCCGCTGTTCACCTCCGTGCGCGGCCGCGGTCTGCTCAACGCCATCCTCCTGTCCCACCGCTGCTCGCATGCGGCGATGAACTGGGCTCTGGAACATGGCCTGATCGTCAACGCGGTCGCACCCGACGCACTGCGCCTGGCACCGCCGCTGATCGTCTCCGAGCAGGAAATCGACGAAGCCGTGTCCATCCTCGCGAATATCCCCGCCGACCTGCCCAACGACTGACCTCCACGACGATTACGGGACGGGCCGCGACAACCAGCCCGCCCCGCACGCCCAAGCCGATACAACATCCGCACCCATCCCGAACCACAGAAGGAGCACCTCATGGCCGGTCAACTTCGCCATATGCTGCGTGACGACGACATCAACCATGCCGAACAGAAGCAGATTCTGGAACTCGGCATGAAATTCCGCGAGAACCGCTTCTACCGTCAGCCGTTCGCCGGCCCCCAGGCCGTCGCCGTGCTGTTCGACAAGCCCTCCACCCGCACCCGTTCCAGCTTCTCCATCGGCGTGGCGGAACTCGGCGGGTATCCGCTGGTCATCGACAAGTCCGGTTCCCAGCTGGGCCGCGGCGAGCCGGTCGCCGACACTGCGCGAGTGCTCACCAGCATGGCCTACAGCATCGTCTGGCGAACGTTCGGTCAGGACCGCGTCGAAGAGATGGCGAAATACGCCACCTGCCCGGTCGTCAACGCGCTGACCGACCAGTTCCACCCCTGTCAGGTGCTCGCCGACCTGCTCACCATCGCGCAGCACCGTGGCGGTGTGGATGCTTTGCCGGGCAAGACCATCGCCTATCTCGGCGATTCGGCCAACAACATGGCCAACTCGTATCTGCTGGGCGGCGCCACCGCAGGCATGAACGTCCGCATCGCCGGTCCGTTCGGGTATCTTCCCGATCCTGCCATCGTCGCCGACGCGGAGCGGATCGCCGCCGAGAACGGCGGCTCCATTCTGGTCACCACCGATCCGCGGGAGGCGGTCGCCGACGCCGACTGCATCTTCACCGACACATGGGTGTCGATGGGAGAGGAAGCCGAGTACGTCATCCGCTCCAAGCCGTTCCGGGATTATCAGGTGAACGACGAGCTCATGGCTCTGGCCAAGCCCGACGCGCTGTTCCAGCACTGCCTGCCGGCATACCGCGGCAAGGAGGTCACCGCGTCGGTGATCGACGGCCCGCAGTCCGTGGTGTGGGATGAGGCCGAGAACCGTCTGCACGCGCAGAAGGCGCTGTTGACCTGGTTGATCGGGCAGCAGCGGGGCGACGAATCGCTGCTGGCCTAATGCTCGATGCCGTAGTATGCGGGTGGCTTGCAGGGTGCGCAGACGTTCGGCAAACCACCGGAAAGGGCATAAATGAGTGAATCGACACCTCCCGTGCAGCGGCCGGCCACACGTGCCGCGCGATTGAGCGCCATCGAACAGGTGCTGCTCAAGCACATCGTCACGTCCCAGTCGCAACTGTCGGATCTGCTCTCCCAGGAGGGCATCGAGGTTACGCAGGCGACGCTCAGCCGAGATTTGGACGAGATCAACGCGATGAAGACGCGACTGTCCAACGGCAGCATCGCCTATACGATCGGCGACCGTCCGCTCAGGGAGTCGGTCGGCAGCGGCATCGGGTCCAAGGCCGAGCAGCAGATATCCCGCGTGCTCAGCGGCTTGGTCACATCGGTCGCGTCGGCCAAGAACCTGGTCGTCATCCACACGCCTTCGGGCGCGGCCCAGTATGTGGCGAGCGTCATCGACAAGCAGCCCATCGACGGCGTGCTCGGCACCATCGCGGGCGATGACACGGTGATGGTGATATGTGCCGAGGACGACATCGCCTTCGAGCGCTCGCAGTGGCTGCTGACGCTCGCGTCGAAGAACTGAATCGCTCGGGAAGGGGCCCGTTTCAGTATTCGCCACACCGATTGCATAAATATACAGACATTCGTATATACTTGCAGCAGTTTGTTTTTGTAGAAAGGCATCCCATGGCAGACAACAACCGAATCGTACTCGCATATTCCGGTGGCCTTGACACCTCCGTGGCCATCCCGTACCTCAAGGATCGTACCGGCAAGGACGTCGTCGCGGTGTCCCTCGATGTCGGCCAGGGCGGCGAAAGCCTGGAGACCATCAAGAACCGTGCGCTCGCCTGCGGTGCCGTCGAGGCGTATGTGGTTGACGCCCGCAACGAGTTCGCCAACGAGTACTGCATGAAGGCCCTGAAGGCCAACGCCATGTACGAGGGCGTGTACCCGCTGGTCTCCGCCATCTCCCGTCCGCTGATCTCCAAGCACCTCGTGCGTGCCGCCCACCAGTTCGGCGCCGACACCATCTCTCACGGCTGCACCGGCAAGGGTAACGACCAGGTGCGTTTCGAGGTTTCCATCTCGTCCATCGACCCGACCCTGAGGGCAATCAGCCCGATTCGCGACCTGTCGCTGACCCGTGACGTCGAGATCGCGTTCGCCAAGGAGCACAAGCTGCCGATTACCCAGACCGAGAAGTCCCCGTACTCCATCGACCAGAACGTGTGGGGCCGCGCCATCGAGACCGGCTTCCTTGAGGATCCGTGGAACGGCCCGACCAAGGACTGCTACTCCTACACCGACGACCCGGCGTTCCCGCCCGTCGAGGACGAAGTGGTCATCGAGTTCAAGGAAGGCATTCCCGTCAAGATCGACGGCCGCGACGTCACCCCGCTGCAGGCCATCGAGGAGATGAACCGCCGCGCCGGCGCCCAGGGCATCGGCCGTATCGACCTGATCGAGGATCGTCTGGTCGGCATCAAGTCCCGCGAGCTGTACGAGGCCCCGGGCGCCGTGGCTCTGATTACCGCACACCAGGAGCTGGAGAACTGCTGCCTGGAGCGCGAACAGCACCGCATCAAGCGTGACATCGACAAGCGCTGGGGTGAGCTGGTGTACGATGCGCAGTGGTTCAGCCCCGCCACCCAGTCGCTCAACGCCTTCATCGAGGACACCCAGAAGTACGTCTCCGGCGAGATTCGCATGGTGCTGCACGGCGGTCGCGCCGTCGTCACCGGCCGTCGCTCCGACAGCTCGCTGTACGACTACAACCTCGCCACCTACGACTCCGGCGACAGCTTCGACCAGAAGTCCTCCAACGGCTTCATCGACATCTACGGCCTGCCGTCCCGCGTGGCCGCCGCCCGCGACGTCAAGTTCGGCAACGGCATCGAGGTGCCGAAGAACACCGTCGAGTAATATCGTCGAACGGCTCCCGCTGATTTGCAAGGCTCTTTTGCGCATATGCGCAGGGGAGCCTTTTGCCTTACTTGAGGACAACTGACATGACAGGGTTACACCCGCTTGGGAACAGCGTAAGTTCTCTAATCTGACCGACAGGGTTTCCATGCAGTCAAGCGATCCCGATTTGCCTCAAGTCGAATACGAGGACATCGTTTCCGGCGAGGGTACGCTGAACAAAGATTTGCGCGACAAAGAAGGCGGCAAAACGGGAATTAAGTTTTACGCCGGAGATGTTCTATACGGGAAGCTTCGTCCTTATTTGATGAATTGGCTATACCCGCAGTTCAACGGTGTAGCTGTAGGTGATTTTTGGGTCCTTAGGGCTACAGAGTGTGACAGTTCATTTTTGTATCGGCTGGTTCAAACGGACGGCTTCCAAAGGCTTGCAAATGTATCTTCGGGCTCTAAGATGCCTCGCGCAGATTGGAATCTGATTTCACAATCGTTCTTCGCCGTGCCTGCCGATTACGCCGAGCAGAGAGTAATTGCGAAGAGCTTAGCCGAGCTTGACAACCTCATCACCCTTCATCAGCGTAAGCGCGAAAGCCGCATCATCCGCGTGCGCTCATTCATATGGTTAGCTGGTGATATATCCGGCATCGGCGTAAGCGCATATCAACCAGAAAGAGAAGACCGTATGACCGAAGGCAACACCAACGCCGAAACGTTGTTCTGCGATTACTACGAGCAATGGATCAGCGTATACAAGGAAGGTGCAATTCGTGAAGTGACCATGAAGAAATACCGGCTCACGCAGGCATGGTTGGGTCGGCTCATTCCCGATCTCAAACTCGCCGACATGGATCGCGTGAACTATCAGAAGCTCATCAACGGCTACGCCGAACATCACGAGCGCCAGACGACGATGGATTTCCATCATCAATTGAAAGGAGCCATTCTTGACGCGGTCGACGAAGGGCTGATTCAGCGCGACCCGACTCGTAAGGCAATCATCAAGGGCAAGCCGCCATGCTCAAAGAAAACGAAGTATCTCAATCAGTTCGAGCTTCATGCGGTCCTTGCGGATCTCGAACTCGGCAAGGGACCAAGCTGGGATTGGCTGATACTGTTGGTGGCGAAAACCGGGTTACGGTTCTCGGAAGCTTTGGGACTCACACCCGACGACTTTGATTTCGTGCATCAGACCCTTTCGGTCAGTAAAACGTGGGATTACAAGAACGGCGGAGGATTCGTCCCCACCAAGAACGCATCCTCCGTACGAAAGGTGCAGCTCGATTGGCAGCTTATCATGCAGCTCTCAACGCTCCTGAAAGATTTGCCTGCGGGCGACCCCATTTTCGTGAATGGCAAGGTGTATAACTCCACCGCGAATAACATCCTCGCCAGGCATTGCGAACGGGCCAACGTTCCCGTGATTTCGATTCATGGGTTAAGGCACACCCATGCCTCGCTGTTGTTGTTTGCCGGCGTATCGATTGCCAGTGTGTCCAAGCGACTTGGTCATGCAAGCATGAACACCACACAGGACACTTATCTTCATGTCATCCGCGAACTTGAAAACAAGGATGTCGATATCGTGATGCGTGCCCTCTCCACCCTCATCTAACCATTTCAACCACTGCCGCTTACGCTGATGAAGGGTGATGAGGGAATCGAGATAATCAAGTAAGCGGGAGATAGCTGCTTGTTCTTCGACAGCGGGAAATGCCAAGAAAGTGTTCATGAACTCATCAACACTAATGCTGCGGCCATCGCGAATCCCATAAGTCACCGTCGATAGACCGGCAATGAAATGCTCGGACATAAACCAGTGCTTCCAGAATCGATCTGAATGCGATGTTGGTTCCTTCGCTCTAAAAACCGTGTATGCAGGCGACGTTATGCCCTCATACTGCGAATGTGCGAAGCCCCCTTGAAATGACCTGAGATGAACAACGAAGTCTCCGGAAAGCACACGCTTATATCCGATTTCGTTGCTCTCGTCATGCCCGATATATCGACCAGAATCATCGCGATATATCATGCCTTGATTCTGCGTCGCTGACAGAACAGGCAGTGTCGGATGTCCTCTGTCATCAACGATTTGGAACACCTCACTGGCCTTACGCTGTTCCCAAGCGGGTGTATAATTAATGCATTTATACTGCGGTTTGAAAGCGTGGGATGCGATGACGTACTCCGATTTGATTGAACATGAGGCTGGTGAAACAGAGATACGCTCATATCTAGTAGACGGTGACGTGGTGCCAGTTACCATGCGCATTCCCGCTAACCTGCGGGATTCCGCCAAAGAAGCCGCGTCTCTGAGAGGAATGAGCTTCTCGGCGTTCGTAAGGACATGCATGATCAATGAGTTGGCGAAGGGCGGCAAGTAATTGATTGCGCTCACCGCCATGACCATACAAATAATTGACAACAATCCGGATGGTATCCGTATTTGCCGGGTGGACGGGGAATCGCTTGTCACTGTCGTGGTGCCCAGAGACATGTTGGGCGAGGCGAAGTGTCTTCCCGATCTGCCAGACCGCGGTGTGTATTACCTGCTTGATGAGGATCATGGTGTGCTGAGTCGTGTGTACGCGGGGCAAACCACGAGGGGACTTGTCAGACTTGATGCGCACAAGACCAAAAAGGAGTTCTGGAACAAAGCCATCATGTTCCTCGATAACGATGTCAATATCGACCGTGATGTTCTGGATTCGCTTGAGGCGAAGGCCATCGATTACGTGCGTGAACACGGCTCATATGAGACCGATAACGGGAATACTCCCGCTCCTCGCATGAACCCATACAAAGAGCAGCGGGTGGAGGACCTGCACGGCAGCATTCTTTTCCGCATGCGCGTGCTCGGATATGATCTCGACCGCAAGGAGACAACGCCGGTTGCGGTGAATACCGTGTTCCACACCAAGAAGAATGGCGTGCGTGCGACTGGACGATACAACCGGGATACCGGCCGTTTCACGGTTCTTTCGGGCTCCGAGGTGGACCTTGGTCATGCGGTGATCAAAAATCAAGGAGCCGTGGCAGCTCGACGGCAGCTTTTCGCCGCGCAGACAGGCAAAGTGATTCTTGCGGACGATGTCGAGCTGTCCAGTCCCTCCTCCGCCGCTGTATTCGTTCTCGGCGGCAGCCAAAACGGGTGGACCGAATGGGTCAATGAGCAGGGGCAGACCCTTGATTATGTGTACAGAAGCAAGGAGCATATGAATGAATAAGCAGCAGCTCGCCGCCAAGATCTGGGAGTCGGCCAACAAAATGCGCTCGAAGATCGAAGCCAACGAATACAAGGATTACATCCTCGGCTTCATCTTCTACAAGTTCCTTTCCGAGACCGAAGTCACTCGTCTGCATGCTGATGGCATGGGGGACGAAGACCTCGAAGAATTGCGGGAGGATGATACCGAGACCGCGCAGTACGTGCGCGATCTGTGCGGCTACTTCATCTCCTACGATAACCTGTTCTCCACATGGGTGGCGAAGAAGGGGGATTTCGCCATCGCCAATGTGCGCGACGCGCTTTCCGCGTTCGACCGCAACATCGACCCTGCCCGCAAGCGCGTGTTCGCGGGCATCTTCGACACCTTGCAGACCGGCCTGTCCAAACTCGGCACCGATGAGAAAAGCCGCAGCAAGGCCGCACGTGACCTCATCTACCTCATCAAGGACATTCCGATGGACAGCCGGCAGGACTACGACACCCTCGGCTTCATCTATGAATACCTGATCAGCAATTTCGCCTCCAACGCGGGCAAGAAGGCCGGCGAGTTCTACACGCCGAGCGAGGTCTCACAGCTCATGAGCGAAATCGTGGCCTGGCATCTCGCCGGCCGTGAGGAAATCAACATCTATGACCCCACAAGCGGTTCGGGTTCGTTGCTCATCCACATCGGCCAGGCGGTGGCCCGTCGCAACGGCAACCCGAATGACATCAGGTATTACGCGCAGGAACTCAAGGAGAACACCTACAACCTCACGCGCATGAACCTTGTCATGCGCGGCATCCTGCCGGACAACATCGTGGCCCGCAACGGAGACACACTGAAAAGTGACTGGCCGTGGTTCGACACCGACGAGACCAAGGATGAGACCTATGAGCCGCTGTTCGTGGACGCTGTGGTCTCGAATCCTCCCTACTCCCAGAATTGGGAACCGCCGGAGGCCGGCGAGGATATCCGCTTCGAATACGGCATCGCGCCCAAGTCCAAGGCGGACTACGCCTTCCTGCTGCATGATCTCTACCATCTGCGCGACGACGGCATCATGACCATCGTATTGCCCCATGGCGTGCTGTTCCGTGGTGGTGAGGAAGGCACTATTCGCCGGAACCTGGTGGAGAACCACCACATTCAGGCCATCATCGGCTTGCCCGCGAACATCTTCTTCGGCACCGGCATCCCCACCATCGTGATGGTGCTGCGCAAACATCGTGACGACGATCATGTGCTCATCGTGGACGCTTCCAAATACTTCACCAAGGAAGGCAAGAACAACAAGCTGCGTGCGAGCGATATCAAACGCATCGTGGATGCGGTGACAGGGAATCGTGACGTCGATAAGTTCAGCCGCTTGGTGGGTATTGATGAGATTCGGCAGAATGACTATAACCTCAATATTCCTCGCTACGTGGATTCCTCCGACAATGCCGAGAGCTGGGATGTGTATTCCACTATGTTCGGCGGTATTCCTAAGCGGGACATCGATGCACTCAGCAAATATTGGACCGTGTTCCCCGGACTGCGCCGGTGCCTTTTCGCGGAGGAGAACGGCCATTCGGCCAAGCTCGCCGTGCAAGACGTTCGTGAGGCGGTGAATGCCGACTCAGATGTGAAGGCATATATCCAGCGTTATCGTGAGGCGTTCATCGATTATCCGGCTTATATACGCGGTGAATTGGTGGGTAATGCCGCCAATGTGGGCATTGCCGCCGAAGAGGAGACTCTGGCAAATGATCTGCTGCGTCGTTTGGCTGGTATCCCTCTCGTAGACGCCTATGCGGCGTATCAGGTGCTTGACGATAGTTGGCAAAAGACTATTTCCATCGACCTTGAAACCATACAGGCCGAGGGACATGACGCCGTTCGCAAAGTCGATGCCAATATGGTCGTCAAGAAGAAAGGTGGTAAGGATGTCGAAGTGCCGGACGGCTGGGTCGGGCATATTCTGCCGTTCGATCTCGTACAGGGGAAATTTCTTACCTCTGATCTTGCGGAAATTGCCACATTTGAATCTCGGCTGAGTGATATTGGCGGCGAAATCGTTGACATTCTTGAAAATCTGGATGAGGATGACAAGAGTTCGACTGATGCCGTCAGCGAGGATGGAGATTCTTTCGTTGCCGCTGAATTGAAGAAAGCAGTGAAATCGATTGGGAAGAATCCCGAGACTGACTTTGACCGTGCTCTTGTGAGTGCACAGCGGTTGTTTGATGAAGAGCGTGAAGTCAAAAAGAACGTTAAGAATCTCCGTTCAGCGCTTGATGAAAAGACCCGGACCGTTATTGAAGGACTGAGCGATGAACATGCTGATGACTTGCTTGCTGCCAAGTGGGTGGAACCATTGCAGCACAAGCTTGAGGAGCTCCCTCAGACGGCTGTTGATGAGTTGATTGCAGCGGTGAATGCGCTGAACGACAAGTATTCGACCACATACTCTGATGTGTGCGAACAGATCGAACAGGCTGAGGCAGAACTTGGCAATATGCTTGGTCAACTAACCGGCAATGAGTTCGATATGGCCGGTATTGCCGAGCTGAAGACCCTGTTGGGAGGTGAATGATGACTGAACAGGCGAAAGTTCCTGCGATTCGTTTCGCTGGTTTTACTGACCCTTGGGAACAGCGTAAGTTGAGTGAAGTAGCAACGTTTGGCGGCGGGCATACTCCGCCAATGGCAGATCCCGATAACTATGAAGATGGATACGTGCTGTGGGTTACGTCCCAGGACGTGAAATCTAATTATCTTGATAGAACTACGACTCAGATAACTGAGAAGGGCGCAAAAGAGTTGACTCTTTATCCTGCCGGATCTTTAGTAATGGTAACGAGGAGCGGGATTCTTCGCCATACCCTTCCGGTGGCTGAACTGCGCAAACCTTCAACTGTTAACCAGGATATTCGCGTCATTCTGCCCCAAGGCGAGTGCTGTGGAGAATGGCTACTTCAGTTCTTTATTTCGCATAACAAGGAATTGCTGCTTGAGTTTGGCAAGACTGGAACAACCGTAGAAAGTGTTGACTTTGGCAAGATCAAAGACATGCTTTTGTATATGCCAAGCACCGTCGAACAACAGCAAATTGGCGACTTCTTTGCTAAGCTCGATTCCCTCATCACCCTTCATCAGCGTAAGTATGACAAGCTCGTCGTGTTCAAAAAATCGATGCTTGAAAAAATGTTCCCGAAGGATGGCGAGTCCGTACCCGAGATTCGTTTCGCTGGTTTTACTGACCCTTGGGAACAGCGTAAGTTGGGGGAACTTGAAAAAGATGCCACCCTTTACATGGGCAGAGGGAGGGTAATCTCCGCGAAGGATATGTCGAATACACCGGGAACATTTCCGGTGTATTCCTCCAGTGCTCTTGATAATGGACGCATGGGGGCTTACGGGAAGTACATGTTCAATCAGGAGCTAATCACCTGGTCGATTGATGGAGGAGGGGCTGTCTTTTACCGAAGAAAGCACCGTTTCTCGGTTACGAACGTATCAGGCTATATCGCAGTTAATCCAGAGAAGATAAACTGCAAGTTCCTTGCCTACGCGATGTCTCTTGCGCATTCTCGAATTAAATTTGACTACACGGTTAAAGCGCATCCGTCCGTAATACGGTCGCTTTATACGATGGGTATACCAATTTCGCTTCAAGAGCAGCAAGTCATCGGCTCCTTCTTCTCCCGTCTTGACAACCTCATCACCCTTCATCAGCGTAAGTTGGAATTGCTGCGGAACATCAAAAAATCCTTGCTTGACAAGATGTTCGTGTGAGGGGAGGAATCGCCATGGAACCATTCGATATCGCGAAGCTCGCCTCATATCGCGAGAATAACCGGATCGAGGCGAAGTCCGCGAAGGGCGGCCTCCCGCGCAGCATATGGGAGACCTACTCCGCCTTCGCCAACACCTATGGCGGTGTCATCCTGCTTGGTGTCAAAGAACGCGAAGACGGCACATTTGAAACAGTCGGGCTCGCACCAGTGGAAGCGGAACATCTTCGCCAGGACTTTTGGAACACGGTCAGCAACCGGTCCAAGGTGAGCGCCGTGCTGCCCATCGAATCGGAAGTTGAAGTGCTCGAAGCGGATGGTGGGATGGTGCTGGCTATTCACGTTCCGCGCGCTCCGCGTGACGAACGCCCCGTGTATATCAATAATGATCTCTTCGGGGGAACCTACCGTCGGCGTGGTGAGGGCGACTACCGTTGCACGCGGCAGGAGATCTCAGCAATGCTCCGGGATCAGGGAGCTGAGACGATGGATTCCAAGGTGCTGGACGATCTCACTGTTGCCGACTTCAATACAGACACAGTGCGGGCATATCGCAATCGTTTCCGCGCAGCGCGACAGGGCAGCTCCTGGACCGATCTCGATGACGAGCGTTTTCTGCGTGCTGTTGGCGCGGCAATGGTGAGCCGAGAAGACGGTAAGCTTCATCCTACGTTCGGCGGTCTGCTTATGTTTGGCAACGACTATGACATCGTGCGCGAATGTCCGCATTATTTCCTTGATTATCAGGAGACTCTAGATCCGACGATTCGTTGGACTGATCGTGTCCATTCCGGCGATGGCATGTGGTCAGGCAACCTCTTTGATTTCTTTTTCCGCGTGAATCTCAAACTTGCCGAGTCTCTGAAGACCCCTTTCAAACTTAATGGCATCTTCCGCGTTGATGACACTCCCATGCATAAGGCAATTCGCGAGGCATTGGCCAACTGTTTGTTCAACGCTGATTACTATGGCGTGCGTGGTGTGGTGGTCAGACGCGCACCCGATAGATTGGTGTTCGAGAATCCGGGTGATATCCGAACCGGCATTGAACAGATGCGCCTCGGCGGGGTGTCTGATCCGCGCAACGGTCTTGTCATGAAGATGTTCAGCCTAATCGATGTGGGCGAGCGAGCTGGTACGGGTGTCCCCGATGTGTTCGCCACATGGGCGAATGCAGGACTTCCTGAACCACGGATTGAAGAGAACTTCGGAGAAGCTGATCGCACGATACTCACGCTCATGTTGGAGGCGGATGCCAAGCCTGATAACAATGAGCAGATAACTGACAATAATGAGCAGTTAAATGGTTTGAATGAGCAGATAACCGAGAGACAGCGAGTCATTCTTCATTTTGTAGAGAAGAGCCCCAGCGCGACATACGATGATATGGCGCGTGCTGCGGGAGTCTCATCAGCGACTGTGCGAAGGGATGCTGAAATACTCATTGGGTGTGGATTGCTTAAGCGCGTCGGCTCGCGAAAGGCAGGACACTGGGAAGTTCGGGGAGAGAAGAATCATGATATTCGATAGCGAATCGGTGTTCGAGGAAAACGTCATCACCGTGCTTAAGCAGCATGGATGGAAGGACGGTGTCCTGCGCTATCCAACTGAGCGGGATTTGCTCGACAATTGGAAAGACATACTGTACCGCAACAACAACGACATAGACAGGCTTGGCAAATACCCGCTGACGGACGGGGAAATGACCCAGATAATCGAGCAGATCGAGACCCTGCGAACGCCGCTCGCGCTCAATTCGTTCGTCAACGGGCGTACCGTGTCTATCACGCGTGACAACAAAGAAGATGTGGCGCATTTCGGCAAGGAAGTCAGTCTCTACATCTATGACCGCAAGGAGATCGCGGGCGGCAAAAGCACCTACCAAATCGTTCAGCAACCGGTCTATCCAGCCAAGAACACGATGCTGAACTCGCGGCGCGGCGACCTCGTGCTCCTCATCAATGGCATGCCATTGATCCATATCGAGCTCAAGAGAAGCGGCATACCCGTCAGCCAAGCGACCAATCAGATCGAAAAATACGCGCACGAAGGCGTGTTCACCGGCCTGTTCCGTCTCGTGCAGATCTTCGTGGCCATGACCCCCGACGACGCCGTCTACTTCGCCAATCCCGGCGCGGACAAATTCAATCCAAGCTATTACTTCCATTGGGCGGACTACAACAACGAGCCTATCTGTGGCGGGCAACACCCAGGCAAAGACGAATGGAAGCTGTTCATCGGAGGCACTTCAGGCACCGCCGGCCTGCTGTCCATTCCCATGGCGCACCAGCTCATCGGCTTCTACACCATCGCTGATTCAGCGGATGGATGCCTTAAGGTGCTGCGTAGTTATCAGTACATCGCGGCAAACGCCATCTCCGATGTGGTGAGGAAATGTGATTGGGAACAGCGACCCTCCATGCCGGGACGACCCGGCGGCTATGTGTGGCACACCACCGGTTCAGGCAAGACCATGACCAGCTTCAAATCGGCTCAGCTCATTGCTGACTCGCATGACGCCGACAAGGTCGTGTTCCTCATGGACCGAATCGAACTGGGCACCCAATCGTTGAAGGAATACCGTAGCTTCGCCGATAGCGAGACGGAAGTGCAGGGCACGGAGAACACCGGCGTATTGCGGGATAAACTCAACAGCACCGATGTCAACGACACTCTGATTGTCACCTCTATCCAGAAGATGAGCAACGTGAAAGCAGGGGAGCGGGGCGTCACCCAGACATGGCTGGATCAACTTGCTGCACGACGCATCGTCTTCATCGTGGACGAATGCCATCGCTCCACCTTCGGCGACATGTTGCAAGTCATCCGCCGTTCCTTCCCCAACGCGCTGTTTTTCGGATTCACCGGCACACCCATTCTGGGCGAAAACCAGAAGAAGAACTCCACCACCGCCATGGTATTCGGCCGTTGCTTGCACCGGTACAGCATCGCCGACGGCATTCGTGACCATAATGTACTCGGATTCGACCCGTACATGGTGACCACGTACAAGGATTCTGAAGTCAGACGTGCCGTGGCTCTCGACAAGGCGAAGGTGGAGAGTACGGAAGATGCGCTCGCCGACCCGGTCAAGGCCAAAGTATTCCAGCATTACATGGATAAGTCTGAGGTCCCCATGGGTCCGATGGTTGATGGCGCTGGAAACTGTATTAGCGGCATCGAGGATTTCCTTGGACGAGACCAATATGGCATCGACTCCCCGCATCCGAACATGGTGGTCTCGGACATTCTCGAACAGTTCCCGGTGCTCAGCCATGCGGGCAAATTCCATGCGATGCTCACCACTAGCTCCATTCCTGAAGCTGTCAACTATTATCACTTGTTCAAGCAGCAAGCACCTAAGTTGCATGTAACGGCGTTGTTCGATCCCAACATCGACAACAACGAAGGAGCAACGGACAAAGAAGATGCGCTGACTGAAATCATCACCGATTACAATGAGGCGTTCGGCAAAGAGTTCATCATCCCCACATGGCCGGCGATGAAGAAAGATATTTCGTCGCGACTATCGCATAAGAGTCCGTACGGCGGCATAGCAGCAAACCGCAGCCAGCAGCTCGATTTGCTCATCGTCGTGGACCAGATGCTCACCGGATTTGACTCAAAATGGGTGAATACGCTGTATCTCGACAAGATTATCGACTACGAAAGCATCATCCAGGCGTTCAGCCGCACGAACCGCCTGTTCGGGCCGGACAAGCCGTTCGGAGTCATCCGCTACTACCGCAAGCCGCACACCATGTACGGCTTCATCGAAGCGGCGGTGAAACTGTACTCCGGCGACAGGCCGCTTGATTTGTTCGTGCAGAAACTGCCCGCGAACGTGAAATCCATGGATACACGGTACTTGGAGATTCTCGACGTGTTCACGGATAACGGGGAATCGGACCTCATGCAGCTGCCGGAATCGGTGGAGGCCAGACGCAAGTTCGCCAAGGAGTTCGTAGAGCTGAATCGTTACCTTGAAGCGGCGAAAGTGCAGGGTTTCGACTGGAACACCACGGAATACAAGGTCGATGGCACGGATGCCGACGATGCGGATGAGAACGATGGCGGGAACGGCGAACCTGATATCGTGCGTCCCCAAATTGACGAACGCACATATCTGATTCTCGCCCAGCGGTATAAGGAGCTGTTCGATGATGACAGCTGCACCGGAGAACCGGACGATGACGGGAGACGTGAACCCGAAGCGCCTTATGAGCTGGAAGGGTATCTCACCGAAATCGACACCGGACTGATCGACACCGACTACATGAATGCCAACTTCGTCAAATGGCTCAAGGCACTCAAGGAGGACAGTCCGGAGTTGGCGGAGATGTCCGCACAGCTGCACCGATCCTTCGCTGCGCTTTCGAGGGACGAACAACGACTTGCTGAGCTGTTCCTGCATGATGTGGAGCGTGGCGATGCGGGAGTCGAGGAAGGCATGACGCTGCGGGACTACATCACGCGCTATGCCAAACGAGAGAAAGATGAGCAGATCGACAAGCTCGTGGATCATCTCGGCGTTGACAGGTCGTTGCTTGAAGAACTCACCGTCAGATATATCAATGAGAAAAGTCTGAACGCATTCGGCCGATTCGACGCCCTGCGTGACACCATCGACGTGCCACGGGCGAAATCGTTCTTCGAGCGATGCATGAATGTGACGCTGCCGAATTTCAAAGTGAAAGTACAGGCGTCGAAACTGTTGAAACAGTTCGTGCTCGAAGGCGGGTTCGACATCGACGAGGAGGTCTCGCACTGGCGATTCGCCCTCTGACGGTTTTGTAACGCTGTACGGCGCCATTCCTGCTGGTGCTTGTGTATATCTGGCCGCTCGACCGGAGAGCCGCCACGGGAATGTATCACAACGCTGATAGTCTGGCAGACAGTCGAAACCGCACGAATATGCCCATTCTCCAAGGAGTATCGCATGGCTGAAAACACCGAATACCTCGCCCTGTGGGGCGGCCGCTTCACTTCCGGACCGTCGCCCGAGCTGGCCCGTCTGTCGAAATCCACGCAGTTCGACTGGCGACTCGCCGATGACGACATCGCCGGTTCCCGCGCCCACGCGCGCGCCCTCGGCCGCGCAGGCCTGCTGACCGCCGATGAGCTCAGCCGCATGGAAGCCTCGCTTGACGAGCTGCAGCGCCGCGTCGACTCCGGTGCGTTTGCGCCCATCGAAGACGACGAGGACGAGGCCACCGCGCTGGAGCGCGGCCTGCTGGAGATCGCAGGCGACGAGCTCGGCGGCAAACTGCGCGCCGGCCGTTCCCGCAACGATCAGATCGCCTGCCTGATCCGCATGTGGCTGCGCCGCCACTCCCGCGTCATCGCAGGTCAGCTGCTTTCCCTCGCATCCGCGCTGATCGACCAGTCGGTCAAGGCCGGCGGCACCGTCATGCCGGGCCGCACCCACATGCAGCACGCCCAGCCCGTGCTGCTCGCGCATCAGCTCATGGCACACGTGTGGCCGCTGCTGCGTGACGTGCAGCGACTCGTGGATTGGGACAAGCGCATCGACGCCAGCCCGTATGGCTCCGGGGCGCTCGCCGGCAACACGCTCGGACTGGAGCCGGTCGCGGTCGCCCGAGAACTCGGTTTCGGCAAGGTCACCGAGAACTCCATCGACGGCACCGCCTCGCGCGACCTGGTGGCCGAATTCGCGTTCGTCGCCGCCATGGCCGGCGTCGACATCTCGCGTCTGAGCGAGGAGATCATCATCTGGAACACCCAGGAATTCGCGTTCGTGCGTCTCGATGACGCCTACTCCACCGGCTCCTCGATCATGCCGCAGAAGAAGAACCCCGACATCGCCGAGCTCGCCCGCGGCAAGTCCGGCCGTCTCATCGGCGACCTGACAGGCCTGCTCGCCACGCTCAAGGGCCTGCCCACCGCGTACGCCCGCGACCTGCAGGAAGACAAGGAGGCGGTCTTCGACCAGGTCGATACGCTGGAGGTGCTGCTGCCCGCCTTCACCGGTATGATCGCCACCATGAGCTTCGACCACGACCGTCTTGCGGCCGAAGCGCCGACCGGATTCGCGCTCGCCACGGACATCGCCGAATGGCTCGTCAAGAATGGTGTGCCGTTCCGTCACGCGCATGAGCTTTCCGGTGCATGCGTCAAGCTCGCCGAAGGCCGCGGCCAGGAGCTGTGGGATCTCACGGATGACGATTTCATCGGGATCTTCCGTGACTTCCTGCCCGCCGACAAGGCCCCGCAGGTGCGCGAGGTGCTGTCCACCGAAGGCTCCGTGTCCGCCCGCAACGGCAAGGGCGGCACGTCGCCGGCCCGTGTACGTGAGCAGATCGCCTGCGCCAAGGCCACCGTCGACGCGCTGCGCGTGTTCGCCAACTCCGTGAGCGATGGTCCGGCCTACAAGTCTCCGAAGTCCCTGCGCTCCGTCACCGACTGACCGCCTCCACATCCCCGCCAGCGCGCGCGGGCTCATCCTGAAGGATGAACCCGCGTGACAGGAGTCTGACCTAGAATCATGACTGGAAGAGACACAGACATACGGAAGACGGATTCGGGCGAAGGGAAACAGTGTGCTGACGCGCAATCAGATTCGGTCGTTGGTCAACGAGCATGGGCACGACATCATCGTCCATGATCATATGCAGCATATCGAGCGCGGATGCTACCAGCATGGAGCGGTGACGACATTCGCGCATTCTATCCGCGTGGCGTGCCTCGCCGTGTGGATGGCCGACCGCCTGCATCTGTGGGACAAGGTCGATCTGCATTCGCTGGTCCGCGCGGCTCTGCTGCACGATTACTTCCTGTATGACTGGCATGACTGGGATGACGGCGCCCATAGGCTGCACGGGTTCACGCACGGGCAGGCTGCATTGCGCAACGCAGTGCGTGACTTCCGCCTCAACGCGATCGAACGTGACAGCATCGCATGCCACATGTTCCCCATGACGCTCAAGCCGCCGAGCTACATCGAAGGCTATCTGGTCACCATGGCCGACAAGATCAGTGCCACACGGGAGACCTTCTCCCTGGAGCGGTTCTCCAAGCCGCAACTGGAGTCCGGTAAACCCCTCGCCGCAATCGAAAGCGGAGCATCCGCAGCGTCCGCGCACGACGGGCGGCACAAGCCCTCACGGAGCCGGGAGGTGCTGGCCTGATGCTGTTCGTGGAAAAACTGTTCCTGTGGTTCCTGTTCTACAGCTTCTGCGGATGGGTGTACGAGTCCATTCTCGTGTCCATCCTGGAGCGCCGGCCAGTCAACCGCGGATTCCTCAACGGCCCGTTGTGCCCGATTTACGGTGCGGGCGCAGTCGGCGCCGTCGTGGTGCTGGGACAGGTACACAATCCCCTGGTGGTGTTCCTGCTTTCGATGGTCGGTGCCAGCATACTGGAATACGTCACATCCTGGGTCATGGAGGCGCTGTTTCATGCCCGCTGGTGGGACTACTCCGACTACAAATTCAATCTTAACGGGCGCATCTGCCTGCTGGGGGCGTTCGTGTTCGGCGTGGGCGGCGTGCTCATCACGTCGGTGATCCAGCCGCAGGTTGCAGGTGTCACCGACCGGCTGCCGCTGCCCGCCATCCACTGGCTGTGCGGGGGGCTGTTCGTGCTCACGCTGATCGACCTCGTCGTCACGGTGTGCGGCATCATGCATTTCGAGAACAGTCTCGACAATCTCATGGCCGCCATGACGCATTACGGAGACGCCATGAAGGTCGCCGTCAGCGATGTCACCGGCAAGATGAGCGAATCGTGGAAATCCGGCAAAGAGATGTCGTTCGACTTCATGATGCGGGTCAGGGACGCGGCGATGTCCATCTTCAACCGTCAGCAGCGTCGAATGATCGCCTCGTTCCCGAAACTGCGCACCGAACGCAACAACGATGTGCTGGAGCAGCTGCGCCGGATTCTCGAAAGCCTGTACCGTCACTGACGGCCGGATTCAAGCGACGAACCGGGGAGCATTCCCCGACGTTTCGCGGGCAGCCGTCCTGGCGCATGCTGTCGATATGTTCTGCGAGACTGATAGATGCACAATGCCCAGAATTTGATAGGGAGTACCAATATCCATGGCTCACGTCACCGATTTCAAAGAGGCCGGATTCGATTCCGTCCTTGAAGAACTGGAATGGCGCGGGTTGATTTCCCAGTCCACCGACAGGAAACAACTCGCCGAAGCGTTGAACGGGGAGCCGGTCACCTATTATTGCGGCTTCGACCCGACCGCGGCGTCGCTGCATATCGGCAATCTCGTGCAGCTGATCAACATGCGTCACCTTCAGGCCGCCGGGCATCATCCGATCGCCTTGGTCGGCGGCGCGACCGGTCTGATTGGCGACCCCCGCCAGTCGGGCGAGCGCACCCTCACCCCGAAGGACGTCGTCGCCGGCTGGGCCGAACGGCTCAAGCGGCAGATCGGCGGCATTCTGGAAACCTACGGCGACAATCCGGTGCGTTTCGTCTCCAATTACGACTGGACCGCGCAGATGTCCGTCATCGACTTCCTGCGCGACGTCGGCAAGAACTTCCGACTCGGCACCATGCTGGCCAAGGACACGGTCGCGCGTCGTCTGAACTCCGAGGAGGGCATCTCCTTCACGGAATTCAGCTACCAGGTGCTGCAGGGCAACGACTTCCTTCACCTGTTCGACGAGTACGGCTGCACGCTGGAAATCGGCGGATCCGACCAGTGGGGCAACCTGACCTCCGGTATGGACCTGATTCGCAAGGTGCGCGGCGTCACGGTGAACGTGTTCACCAGCCCGATCATCACCGACGCCACCGGAAAGAAATTCGGCAAATCCGAAGGCAACGCGGTGTGGCTCGATGCCACCATGCTCAGCCCGTACCGGTTCTACCAGTTCTGGTTCAACCGCCCCGACGTCGAGATGGAAGGCCTGCTCAAGGCGTTCACGTTCCTGCCAAAGGCCGAGATCGAACGACTCGCCGAAGAATCGCGCACCAATCCCGGCGCACGCGAAGCCCAGCGCACCCTCGCATGGGAAGTGACCAGCTTCGTGCATGGCGAGGCCGCGACGCAGGCGGCGATCGACGCGTCCGCAGCCCTGTTCGGGCGCGGCGGCGACCTTGCCTCCATCGACGAGGACACGCTTGAAGCCGCCATCGACGGACTCAAGATAGAGGACGAGTCCGGTGCCAAGACGTTCGCGTCCGTCGGCATCGACGACCGCATCACCGAGGCCGGGGTGAAGGCAGGCCTGTTCAAGTCTATTTCCGAGGCCCGCAAGACCATCAAGTCCGGTGGCGTGTATCTGAACAACAACCGTGTGACCGACGAAGAGCAGACGTTGGGTCAGGACGATTTCCTGCACGGTCGTTTCGCGCTCATCCGCCGCGGCAAGAAGGCGCTCGGCGTCGTCGAGAAGCACTGATTCATTCCTGCTCCCCCTGGCGGGGAGCTGCCGGCCAGGGGCGGCTGGGGTGGTTGCGCCGGCATGGAGGCCATCCCGCTCATCGTGGCATCGCATCGCAACAACAGACTTTGCATTAAGAAAGGCATACACGTATGGCAGAAGAACAGGGTCGCTCCGGCGGCAAATCATACGGCAACCGCGGTTACGGCTCCGGACGTTCCGGCGGTTACCGCAAGTCGGGCGGTTACCGCAAGGACGGTGACCGCGGCGGATTCCGTCGCGACGGCGAGCATGGCGGGTACCGCGGCAAGGGCGGTTTCCACAAGGATGGGGAGCGCCGTGACTTCCACAAGGGTGGTTTCCGCAAGGATGGTGATCGTGGTGGTTTCCGTCGCGATGACCGTCGTGATGGTGACCGTCCGTTCCGTCGTGATGGTGAGCGCGGCGGTTTCCGTCGTGACGACCGTCGTGATGGTGATCGTCGTGATTTCCATCGCGGTCCGCGTCGTGACGGTGATCAGGGCGGGTTCCGCCGGGATGGCGGTTTCCACAAGGATGGGGAGCGCCGTGACTTCCACAAGGGTGGTTTCCGCAAGGATGGTGATCGTGGTGGTTTCCGTCGCGATGACCGTCGTGATGGTGACCGTCCGTTCCGTCGTGATGGTGAGCGCGGCGGTTTCCGTCGTGACGACCGTCGTGATGGTGATCGTCGTGATTTCCATCGCGGTCCGCGTCGTGACGGTGATCAGGGCGGGTTCCGCCGGGATGGCGGTTTCCACAAGGATGGGGAGCGCCGTGACTTCCACAAGGGTGGTTTCCGCAAGGATGGTGATCGTGGTGGTTTCCGTCGCGATGACCGCCGCGGCGGCGACAACCCGCGTTACCGTCGCGATGACCGCCGCGACTTCCATCGTGATGGCGATCGTCCGCGCTATCAGCGCGATGACCGCCGCGACGGCGAGCGTCGCGAGTTCTCCGCCGAGGAGAAGCGCGAATATCGGGAGCAGAAGCGTCAGGACTATATGAACGGTCCCCGTCGCAATTCCGACGGCACGGTAAGCTACCCTTCGCAGAACCCCTATACGGATCGTCGTCCGAACGAGCCGAAGATGCCCAAGGGCATGGAATGGTCCATGCTGTCCAAGGAAGAGCGTGAACGCCTGCGCGGCCTGTCCAAGGAGCACGCCGAGAACATCGGCCTGCACATCCTCGCCGCCTATGCGCTGGAGGAGAAGGATCCCGAACTGGCCCTCGCCCACGCCAAGTGGGCTGCTCATCAGGCGTCGCGCATCGATTTCTCCCGTGAGACGCTTGCCTTCATCGCATACCGTCAGGGCGATTACAAGCTCGCCCTGCGTGAGTTCCGCACCGCGTACCGCATGAACGGCTTCCTCGACTACCTGCCGTTCATCGCCGACTGCGAACGCGGCAACGGCGATCCCAAGAAGGCCATCGAAGTGGTGCGCTCCGACGATGCCAAGGCGTTGCATGGCGAGGCGAAGGCCGAGATGTTCCTGGTCTATGCCGGTGCCCTCGCCGACCTCAAGATGTGGGACAAGGCCATCGAGATCGTCCACACGCTCGGACGTTCCAAAGGGCTGCCGGGCGAATACCGCATGCGTGCCGTGCAGGCCGAGCAGTACTTCCTCGACGAGTGCGGCCGTACCGAGGAGGCCGCCGCATTGGACGACCTGCTCGACCGTCTCGAAACCCAGTACGCCGAAGCCGATGAGGACGAGACCGTGGACGACGTGATTATCGATCACGACATGGAGCACTTCACCGATGACGAGCTCGACATGCTCGGCATCAGCGAGGACGACGCCCAGTTCGCGCCCGACGACTACGACGACATGTACGGCGGCTCCGAAGACGGATACGGCGACGAGTCGGACGATGCCGAATCGGATGACTCCGATGACTCAGCCGATGCCGAAGCCGGCCAGAACTCCGATGCCGAAGACGAGGCGTCCCTTGACGGCCCGCTGGCCGACGAGGAGGAGCTGACGGCCAAGGAGACCGAAGAAGGCGCCGAATCCTTCACCGACCCCGCCGACCAGAACGCCGATGACACCGGCGAAGCCGCTGATGAAGCCGAGGACGCGGAACCCGCCGAAGCCGACGATGCGCAGACGGACGAAGCGGAAGCTTTGGATGCCGCCGAACCGGCTGCGGAAGCGCAGGACGAGTGACGCGCATGAACGCCATGCTCAAATCCACCGACCGTCCCATATCTCAGACGTACCGGCTGGCACTGCTCGATCTGGACGGCGTCGTCTACCGGGGCAAGAACCCGGTGGAACACGCCGCCGATTCCATCAGGGCGGCGCAGCGTGCGGGAATGCAGGTGGAATACACCACCAACAACTCCTCCCGTTTCCAGCGCGTCGTTGCCGAGCAGCTTCGAGGCTTCGGCCTTGACGTCGAACCGCGGCAGGTCATCACCTCGTCCGTGGTGGCCGCCCGCATGGTGGCTCGGCACGTTCCGGTCGGAGCGCGCATCCTCGTGCTGGGTGCCGAGCATCTGCGCGAGGAAGTGGCCGGTCAGGGACTCACCGTGGTAGACCATGCCGAGGACACCCCGGAGGCGGTCATTCAGGGATGGTATCCGGACATGACGTGGCAGCAGATGGCGGAGGTCTCGTACGCGGTGGAGCGGGGCGCGCTGTATCTCGTCACCAACCGCGACCTGACCATTCCCCGCGAGCTCGGCATCGCGCCGGGATGCGGTTCCATGATCCAGGCGGTCATCAACGCGACCGGCGTCGAGCCTATCGCATCCGCGGGCAAGCCCGAGTCTGCCATGTACGACGAGGCCCGACTGCTGGCCGCGGGAAACGAGACGGAGCCGGTCAGTCGTGAATCGTGCCTGGCGATAGGCGACCGTCTCGATACAGACATCGAGGCCGGCAACCGCGGCGGATACGATTCCCTCGCGGTGCTGACCGGCGTCACCAACCCGCATGAGCTGATGACGGCGCCGGCGCATCTGCGCCCGTCCTATATCGTCCGCGACCTGCGCGGACTGCAGGAGGCCCAGCCATCCACCGATGCGAGCGACGGCAACGTCTGGACGTGCGCCGACGCGACCGCCCGGCTGGAAGACGGCTCACTGACGGTGAGCGACGCGACCGACATCAACGCCCTGCGCGCGGCCTGCGCCGCTGCATGGACGTACGCCGACAACGGCGGGGACATCGGTTCGGTCTCATTGCCGGAATTCTCACTGTGATCATCGCCGCCCGCCGCAAGGCCGGCGGCGTTTTCCGTGACGTGCAGGGGCACATGAAACACTGGGCGTAAGGAGCGGCCATGCCGGACGATATCACCGAACGTTACCCACAGCTCGCCGACCTTGACGGCAAAGACGACGACCAGCGCATCGAGGTCTTCCGCGACGTGCTCGGCCAGCTGCAGCGCGAGCTCGACGAGAACCACTGAAAGACAAGGCCGCTGGCAGGGAAACCACCGGATGTGAAAGGTGCAGGAATGGAACGTCTTGACGTGCTCATCGTCGGTCTGGGATTGGTGCCGAGCCGCTCCAAGGCACAGCGGCTGATCCGTGACGGCCATGTGCTGGTCGACGGTGTCGCCGTCACCAAACCGGCCGCGAACGTGGCCACCGCGTCCTCGATCACCGTCGACAAGGGCGACGACTACGTGTCTCGCGGCGCGTACAAGCTGATCGGCGCCTTCGACGAGTTCTCCGGTCGAGGCCTGCCTTCGCCGCGCGGCCTGCGCTGCCTGGACATCGGCGCCTCGACCGGCGGCTTCTGCGACGTGCTGCTGCGCAGGGGAGCCGCTCAGGTCATCGCCCTGGATGTGGGGCATGGTCAGCTCGATAGTCGTATCGCGCGCGACCCGCGCATCATCGAGATGAGCGGTGTCAACATCCGCGACGTGACCGCCGCGAATCTGCCGTATCGGCCGGACATGATCGTGTCGGACGTGTCCTTCATCTCCCTGACATACGTTATCCCGGTCATTGCGCGCATCGCCGCGCCCGGAGCCTCAGTGGTGCTGCTCGTCAAACCGCAGTTCGAAGTGGGCAAGGGCAATCTCGGCAAGGGCGGTATCGTGGAGGACCGGCATCTGCGCGATCAGGCGCTGGAGACGGTCGTCGATTGCGCGAACCAGCATGGGTTGACGGTTGCGGGAACCGCCCCGTCACCGATCGAGGGCACCCACGGGAACACGGAGTTCCTGCTGTTCGCCCGCATGGATGACATCGCCGCAAAGGCCGACTGAAAAACGCCGCATCGCGCGCGGATTCGTCGTCCGTGTCACGTATTGCGCAGATACACACGCTTGGCGGCGCCGGATACCAGCAATACGCTGGACGTGCTGTCCATGGCGAGCTTCGTGATGCACGAGGCGCGTTCCACATGCGATTCGTCAGTCAACCGTATGAAGACGCCCTGCATCAGGGTGCAGATGAGCCTGCTGACACGCAAATCGCCGCCGATGATTCGTTCGGCGTTGCTCGTCCGGGTGAATTCCGTCATGCCGCTGCGCCCGAACATGGCGCTTGACAGGGGAGTCATCCGCAGCCGTTCGGTGCGCAGCTCGTCCGCGTCCAACGTGCCCTGCATATCCAGGTATCTCGTGACGATGCATGAACGGTTGCGCAGCAGTCCGCGAACGGTCATGCCGCCAGGGCACATGACATCGCCCTGCACGATGATCTTGCCGGTGAAATCCAGAGCGGAGCAACGCAGGTCGCCTCCGACATGCAGTTCGCCATGCCCGCTGATTCTGTTGACATGCATGTCGCCGCGGCAGGTCAGACGCCCCTCGCAATGCACGTTCCCGCCGTCGAGCCCCATCGCATCGAACGAGCCGCGGGCACGCAAACCGTCGAATCGCATGCCGGCATCGCAGGAGCAGCTTCCATTCGTCGTCACGTTTTGATACGAGCCGTCGGGCACATGCCCGTCAACCATCGTGATATTGCCCATTGCGCCACCCTCGCCGCCGCCATGTCGTTACGTTGCGACGACTGTGCCGCAACATCTTTTTGACTGTACCAATTGGATGGCGCTGCGGCACGTGCCTGCGTTCAGTATGTGGTCATACGGGGGTATGGAGGGGATGCCTGGCGTCGGTCAGCCGCGAATGAACTTGTCGATGTTGTCCTGCTTGCCCATGATGACGAGTTCGTCGTTGCGGTGCATGACCAGTTCCTTGGAACCGTACTGGAACTCGCTGCCGGGCGCCTTGATGCCGACGACGGTGACGCCGTAGCGTTCGTTGACCTTCGCGTCCGCGATGGAATAGCCGACCACGTGCGAAGGCGTGTGGATCTTGACGACGGTGTGCGAGCCCTCGATCTCGATGTAATCCAGATAGTTTCCGGACACCAGATGCCCGACGCGCTTGCCTGCATCCGTTTCGGCGTTGATGATGTGACGCGCTCCGATGCGCTGCAGGATGCGCGCGTGCTCCTTCGACACCGATTTCGCCCAGATGTCGCTGATGCCGGCGTCCAGCAGGTTTCCGGCGGTGATCACCGACGCCTCGACGCTGTCTCCGATGGCGACGACGGCGGTGTCGAAATCGGACGCGTTGAGCTGCTCGACGGCGAGCACGTCGGTCATGTCGGCCTGAACGGTGGGAACCTGCGCGGACCACCTGTTGACCAGTTCGGGATCCTTGTCGACGGCGAGCACGTCCTGCCCCATGGAATCCAACGTGGTCGCCACCGAACTGCCGAATCGTCCCAGTCCGACGACCAGAATGCTCCTGTTGTTGCGTGCCATGCCATCATCCTTTCCGCCGCCGTGCGCGGCGATGCGCCGGTGCCGCCGTCATGGACGCCGCCGATTCTCCGGGCGGCGGTGAACGGTACCGCTTCTACGTCATGATATGGACATCCCTGGCCGTCCGACAAAGGCGGAGTCGGCGGCATCCGTCGGATGCAGACGGTATCGGTGGCGCCCTCAGCCGACCACGATGGGCTCGTTGGGGTATCGTATCGATTCCAAGGCGCGGGGCCTGTTGATCGCGTATGCGATCGTCATCGGACCGAGACGACCCACCACCATCGCCGTGGCGAGGATGAACAACGCCGCCGGATTGTCCTCGCGCGCCACGCCGACCGAATAGCCGCCGAGCCCGAACGACGAACAGGCGTCGAACAGGGCATCGGTGAGCGAGCAGCCCGAGGCGAGCATCAACGCCAGCGAAGCGCTCAGCACTAGGAACAGGCAGGCGGCGGTGATGCTCACCGCGGTCATCGCCACGCGCGTCGGAATCCGGCGCCGGAAGGCGTTGATGTCGGTGTGTCCGGTGAACGCGGCACGGCAGATCAGTAGGATGACCGCGAACGTCGTGACGCGGATGCCGCCGGCCGTGGAGGTGCTGCCGCCGCCGATGAACATGATGACGCTCATGAACACCTTCGTCGGCTCGCTCACCTGCGGCACCCAGCTCAGGTCGAAGCCGGAGCTGCGCGGCATTACCGCCGCGACGACCCCGTAACGCAGCCGCGTCTCCACGTCGGCGCCCTTGAACAGGAACGGGTTGTCCCATTCCACCAGCAGGAACCACGCCAGCGACAGCAGCACCAGCGAGAACGTCGTCACCAAGGTGATCTTGGTGTGCAGGCTCCAACGGCGTGGGGGAGTGCGGTGGCGGGCGCAGCGCATGAGGTTGAGCAGCACGGGAAATCCCAGCGTGCCGCAGAACGCGCTGGCCATGATCGGCATGCCGACCGCCCAGTTGTTGACGTGCAGGCCGGCGCCGTCCGGCGTGAAGCCGGCGTTGTTGTACGACATGACCGCGAAGAACAGCGCCTCCCGGGCGGTATGGCGGACATTGCCCCTGTTGATGCCGTACAGGCCGGGGAACAGGGCGAGGAACGTGACGGACTCGATGATGAACGTGGTGGTGATGACCACGGTGAGCACGCCGCGGATCTCGTTGAGTTTCGTGTTGCCGAGCTCGTTGGCGGTGAGCAGCCTCTGCGTGGCTTTCATGTGATGGTTGGCGGCCAGGGCGATCAGCGATGCGAACGTCATGACGCCCAAGCCGCCCATCTGCACCGACACCAGCAGCACCACCTGGCCGAACGCGGTCCAGTGCGTGGTCGCGTTCACGATGGAGATGCCGCATGTCGACAGTGCGGACACGGCGGTGAAGAACGCGGTGGAGAAGCTGGTCGGCTCCTCTTCGTGTGAGGAGACCGGCAGCAGCAACAGACTGGTGGACAGAGCCACCAGCAGCAGGAAGTAGATGATGGTCAGACGGCCGGGATGCGAGGTGAGATGGTGAATGAAGCTGCGTTTCCTGCGGGTGCGCTCCTCGGCGGCGGCCTTCTCGAACGTGTCGCCGGAGAACCACCACGCGTAGCCGTGCGATGCCTCGCGGTTCGCTGAGGACTCGTCAAAAACGAGATTTGACATGGTCCCCGCTCCTTCGTATGCGTCGGCGCGCGTCAAGCGCGGCAACAGACTGGTTGCACTCGCCATTTTAGTATTCTTTGGCGCTGATGCCGCCGTCGTCCGCATCGCGGGCGCGGGCCCGCCCGGCCCCGGATCGGTCTTCATGGACGCGCCGCCGGCGGCGCTTGCGTTTCGTTTTCGGCGGATAAACGGTTCGTGGCGCCTTATGGGATATTGTGGATGACAGTACGTGGTCGTTTCGGATGATGATGAGGTGTGCGATGGTCTGCGCTCGGCATGCAGTGGTGGTGACGCATTCGCGTCTGCGTGAAAGCGGCACGGTGGTGTCTGAGGCGGTCGACCGGCTGCGCAACGTCGGGTTCGAGGTGTCGATCATCGACAACGTCGAGGCGCCGCAGTTCGGCGGCGTGACCCACAAGGTCGACGAGGACACCGAGATCGTCGTGGTGCTTGGCGGCGACGGCACGATACTGCGGGCCGCTGAACTGGTGCATTGCACGCAGGTGCCGATTCTCGGCGTGAACATGGGTCATGTCGGTTTTCTGGCCGAATTCGAGAGTTTCCAGATGAGCGAGGCGATCCGGCGCGTCGCCGACCATGACTATTCGATTGACGAGCGCATGATCGCCCATGTAGATGTGTGGCTGCCGGGTGCGCATGAGCCGCTGCAGGACTGGGCGCTGAACGACATCACCTTGGAGCGCGCCGACCGTGGCAAGATGGTCGAGCTGTCGGTCCGGGTGGACGATGTGGAGATGAGTTCGTTCGGCTGTGACGGCGTCATCGTGTCGACGCCGACCGGATCCACCGCATACGCGTTCTCCGCGGGAGGGCCGATCATGTGGCCGAACGTCAAGGCGCTGCAGCTGGTGCCGCTGGCGGCGCATGCTCTGTTCGCCCGCCCGCTGATCATCGGCGCCGGCTCGACGTTCACTCTGGACATCCTCGACGATTCGTCGTCCGAAGGCTGGATCTGTTGCGACGGACGACGGCAGTGCGCCCTGCCGAAGGGGACCCGCGTCGAGGTGCGCGAGTCGAAGAGCACGTTGCGGCTGGCCCGGCTGTCCGGTGTGCCGTTCACGAACCGTCTGGTCACCAAATTCGATCTGCCGGTGGTCGGATGGCGCGAGCACGCGAGGAACGGTGGTTCCTCGGCGCAGCGCACGCGTGCAAGGGGTGCGGCGGACACGGCCGCGGTGCCTTCTTCCGGCGAGCAGGGGGCCGACCATGCTTGAGGAACTGGAAATTCATGACCTCGGCCCGATTCATCGTGCCCTGCTCACGCCGGCCGGGGGAATGACCGCGATCACCGGCGAGACCGGAGCGGGCAAGTCCATGCTGTTGAGCGCCATCCGGCTGATTTCCGGCGGACCGGCCAGCAGCGGGCGCGTGTCCCCGGGCGCTTCGGAGGCATGGGCGCAAGGCGTGTTCGCCGTGGATGACCGCGGCGGCGTGGCGCAGGAGGCCCGCGATGCCGGTGCCGTGCTGGAGGACGGGGAGTTGTACTTGTCGCGCACGGTGCCGGTGTCGGGCCGGTCCCGTGCCGTGCTGAACGGCAAGAGCGCCCCCCGCTCGGTCTTGGAATCACTGGCGTCGCAGTTGGTGACGATTCACGGGCAGGCCGACCAGTTGCGCATCGCCGCCGCATCCAGGCAGCGGGAGTTCCTTGACATGGTCGCCGGCGATGATGATCTGCTGGCGCGGTACCGTCATTCATGGGATGCTCTGCGCGATCTTGATGACCGTCTGGAACGGCTGCGCCATCAGGAGTCGTCCGCCAGACAGCGTGCGGACTATCTGCGCGAATCCATCCAGCGCATCAACCGCGCCGACCCCCAGCCCGGCGAGGACGAGGAGCTCAAAGGCCGTCGCGCCCGCATCGAGAACGCCGCCGATATCGCGCAGGGTGTCAGCCGGGCGCTTGCGGCGCTTGACGCCTCCCAGGTGGATGTCGACGCCGATTCATCGAGCGCGTCTGATCTGCTGAATCAGGCGATCTCCTCATTGCGCGACATCCGTGTCGACGGTGATTTCGGCGAATTGGCTGACCGTCTGGAATCCCTGAACGCGGATCTGTCGGATATCGTGTTCTCGCTGTCGCGTGAGCTTGACGGCGAGGAGAGCGTCGAGGATCTGGATGCCATCAACGCGCGCATCCACGAGCTGGGCGAGCTGACCCGGCGCTGGGGGCCGACGCTGCAGGACGTGATTGCATGGCGCGACAAGGCGACGTTCGAGGTCGAGGATCTGGACGCGTCTCCTGAGAAGGTCGCCCAGCTGCAGGACGAGCGCGAAGCCGCATTCGACCGGGCCCTGCAGGATGCCGGGGCGCTGAGCGAGGCGCGACGGGCCGCGGCGCAGTCGCTGGCCGCCACCGTCACCGACGAGCTGTCGTCGCTGGCCATGGCCGGGGCGCGGCTCGATATCCGCGTCACGGATCGCGGGGAAGAGGCGGTACTCGTATCCGATTCCGCCGGCGAGGCCTCGACATGGCCGCTGGACGCGAACGGCCGCGATGACATCGAATTCCTGTTCACGCCGTTCCCTGGATCCCCGCAGCTGCCGATGGGCAAAAGCGCTTCCGGCGGTGAGCTGAGCCGCCTGATGCTCGCATTGGAGCTCGCCGCCGCGGATCGGCGTTCGAGTGCGGCTCCCGCGGGCGAGGGCGGGCCGATGACGTTCATCTTCGACGAGGTCGACGCCGGTGTCGGCGGCAAGGCCGCAGTGGAGCTGGGGCGGCGTCTCGCCCGTCTCGCGCGGACCTCGCAGGTCATCGTTGTCACGCACCTGGCTCAGGTGGCCTCATGGGCGGACGCGCAGTTCGTCGTGACCAAGGGCGCCTCGGACGGCGGGCAGTCCGCGGTGACGACCACGGTCGCCGAGGTATGCGGCGACGCGCGCGCCCATGAGATCGCCCGGATGCTGTCCGGCAGCGAATCCGAGGCGTCGCTCGACCACGCGCGCGAGCTGTTGGCATCATCGTCGCTGACATAGCCGGGACGGCCAGCGCGCACATACGGACCGGATAACCGGCAATAGCGGAAGGAACATCATGGACGACAACCACGGCAAGGCGGCAATCTTCGATCTTGACGGAACGTTGCTGGATTCCATGGGCGTATGGGATCAGGTCGACATCGATTTCCTCGCCAAACGGGGCATCGAGGTCCCTGCCGACTACATGGGCAAGGTGGCGGCGATGCAGTTCCGGCAGATCGCCGAATACACGATCGCCCGATTTGGCCTGCCTGACACGCCCGAGGCGCTGATGCAGGAGTGGGATGACATGGCGCGCGTCGCCTATTCGACGGTGGTGGAGGCCAAGCCGCATGCGGTCGAATACCTGTCGTATCTCAGGCGGTCGGGTGCGAAGCTGGCCGTCGCCACGTCCCTGCCGCCGGCGTTGCGCGAGCCGGCGATGAAGCACGTCGGCATTTTCGACTATTTCGACCAGATTGTCAGCGTCGACGATGCGAACAATGTCGGCAAGGACCGTCCCGACGTGTTCCTTCTGGCCGCCGGCCGTCTGGGCGTGGTGCCGGAGCAGTGCACGGTGTTCGAGGATCTGCTGGTGGCGATGCGGTCCGCCAAGTCCGTCGGCATGCGGGTATGGGCGATCCATGATGATTCTTCTGACGGGGACTGGCCGGATATCTGCGGTCTCGCCGACGGCGTGCTGTTTGATTTCAGCGAGGCTCCGCGCAGTCTGTGAACCGACGCGCAACTGTTATGCTCTCGACCTTGACAGTTGTCCATAAGTGTTCTACTGTTATATGTAACAGTAGAACAGTAATCCGGCTGTGATACTGGAGACACATGGAAAGGGGCATAGATGAAACTGATCATCTCATCCGTGTCCGGAGAACCCATCTACGAGCAAATCAAGAACCAGATTCGCAGCGCCGTGATGAGCGGCGAGCTTGAGGCAGGGGAGGCCTTGCCCTCGCTGCGCAAACTCGCCAAGGAACTGCGCGTCTCCGTGCTCACCGTCACCAGGGCGTACAACGAACTGGCCGATGAGGGCGTGGTGCAGAACCTCCAGGGCAAAGGCACCTTCGTGATGGACAAGGGCAACGAGCTGATGCGACGTCAGCTCGAAACCCAGGTCCGCGAAAACCTGGCCGAGGCGATACGCGCGGCCAAAGCCGCCGACATCGCGCTGAGTGAACTGGGCCGCATGCTCGAAGACGAGTACCGCAAGCAGTGAGTGCCGGCATTGGCCGGCAACCTGCGAACACCGTGGCGTCGCTGTGATACGCGAGGCCACGGGACGAGAGAGTTTCCCAAGAAAGGACTATGTCCATGACCGCCATATCCGAACCCGACACGATGGCCCTTGCGGTCACCGGTGTCACCAAGCACTACGACTCCGGCTTCGTGCTGGACGACGTGACCTTCGACCTGCCCAAGGGCTACATCATGGGGCTGATCGGCCCGAACGGCGCCGGAAAATCCACGCTGATCAAGCTGATCCTCAACATGATCCGACGGGACCACGGCAGCATCCAGGTGCTCGGCCTCGACAACATCATTGACGAGGAGGCCGTCAAGGAACAGCTGGGCGTCGTGTTCGACTCCAGCTACCTGTACGAACAGTGGAAGGTCTCGAAGGTCGAGCGCATCGTCGCCCCGCTCTACCCGGCATGGAACGGGGAGCGGTATCGGCGGTACCTGGACGATTTCGGTCTCGGGGGAGCTCAGAACGGCAAGAAGAAGATCAAGGACCTTTCGAGGGGCATGCAGATGAAGCTGATGCTCGCCATCGCGTTGAGCCATGACGCCAAACTGCTCATCCTCGACGAGCCGACCAGCGGACTCGACGTGCTCGCCCGCGACGAACTCATGGACATGCTGCACGCCTACATCGAGGACGGCGAGCATTCGGTGCTGTTCAGCACCCATATCACCGTCGACCTCGAACGTGCGGCCGACTTCATCACCTACATCACTGGTGGAAGGCTCTACTACACCGGGCCGAAGGACGAATTCGAGGAATCGTTCCGTATAGTCAAGGGCGGGCCGGGCGAGTTGGCCCAGCTGCCTGCCGGCGTGGTGCTTGGCTCGCACACATACCAGACCGGTTTCGATGCACTGGTGCGCTCCGACAGCCTCGGCACCGTCAGCGCAGCCGTCGCCGATATCGTCGTCGAGCCGGCCTCCATCGACGATATCATCCGCCTGACCAACGCCCGTGATTCCGTCGCGTCTTCGCCCGAGGCCGCGTCTGCACTCAAGGAGGTCGGCCATGGGAACGTTGACTGAGACCGTGCCATCCCGTGCCGTGCAGGCACGGCGGGGAAATCGTGGGCTGGCGACCGCATTGCATCTGGACCTGGCGTATCTGCTGGGCGACGGCGCCATGCAATCATTCGCCTCGGTGCTGCTCGCACCGGTGTTTTCGATCATGTTCAACGGCGGGGCGTTCGTCGACGGCTTCGGTTTCCGGTTGGGCGTCGTCATGGCGGTGTTCTCGCCCGCCATGATGGTGCTGACCGTGCCGCTCATCGACATGCAGAGCGGGTATCGGCTGCGCGGGTTGGCGCCCGCATCGCGGCGGAACCAGATGGCCTCGCGGTACTTGATGGGACTGGCTCTGGCCGTGTACGGGGCCGTGGTGATTGCATTGATCGATGGGGTGCAGCCGCTTGTCCGCCGTGATTGGTCATTCACGGGCAATCTGTGGGTGGCCGGCGTGGGCGGTCTGGCCATCGTGCTGATTATTGCGGTGATCATGCCCGTTTCCTGTTTGTGGGACAAGATCATCGGACTGCAGATCACGGTGTGGGTGTTCTATGTCGTCACGTTGATCGGGGCGTTCATCCCGTCAGTCCTCCCCGTATCGATGATCGCCAAGGTGATGGGCGTGGTGGACGCCGTCGTCTCGCATCGTTTCTGGCTGTCCGCGATGCTGGTCGCGGTCTCCGCCGCGGCGTATGCGGTCTCGTATGCGATCGCCGTGCGCGTGTACAAGGCAAAGGAGTGGTGAGATGCGCTGGAGTTCCGTAGTGAGGCAGTGCAGGTTCGATTGCGTGCGAGTGGATTTGTTCGGGTTGTCCAACATGCTGTTCATGTTGCTGTTTCCCGTGCTGTCCTGCGTGGCCGCGCTGGTGCTGACCGTGACCGGCGCACCCGGACAGGTCGCCGTCAGCGTCTACGGCGGCGTATGCGGCATGGCTGCGGTGATGTCGTGGATGTCCGCCTTGAGCGTGAATGTTGCGGAGGAGAGCGGCGGTCATCGGGCCATGAACGGGATGATTCCCATCGCCCGTACGTCGCAGGTGGCCGGACGGTTCCTGTTTCTGCTGGTGACCTGCGCGATGTGGACCGTGGACGTGATGGCATGCAGCGTCTTCTTCGCCTTCGGCGACATGATGGATTCCGGCTGGGCCGGTGCCATGATACCGAGCGCCGTCATCTTCGCGTTCTCCCTGATCGTCGGATCGATTCTGATGGCGTTTTCGTACCGGTTCACGTTCCGGGCGATGATGCGGATATTCGTTGTGGTCATAGTCGGGCTGTATGCACTCGTCGCGTTGCTGTCCAGATTGCCGTTTGATTGGCAGGGCTTGCTGCAAGGCGTCGCGGATTTCATGAGCGTATGGTGGCGTGCCGCTCTGATTGCCGTCGTGCTGTGCGTGGGCGTCTACTGCATCTCCGCCGCTCTGGCCATCCGCTTCTACCGCGCCAAAGAGCTGTAAGCCCCTTTATGCCCCTGCTGGCGGGCTGAGCTGTTACAGCGCCTGAGCGGCCTTTTCGACGTAATCCTCCATGCCGTCGATGGGCACGACGTCCTTGAAACGTACATCGGCGGTCTCAAGTCCACGCAGGGCGGCCGGAGCGGTGGTGCCGGTCTCGCGAGACAGCACATCCATGCATTCGAAATCGGTGCCGTCGGCATCCAGGCCCAGTGCCTCGTTGACCACGCGCGGGAACTTGTAGGGGCTCGCAGTCGACAGGATCACGCGCGGGGTCAACGGGTCGCGCGGCATTTGCTGAGCCACGAAGTACGCGCACGCCGTGTGCGGGTCGATCACGTAGCGGTTCTTCTTCCAGCAGTCGGCGATCATCTCACGCACCTGGTCCTCGTCGGCCCAGCCGCAGCCGAACAGCTGACGGATCTTCGCGAGCAGCGGCTCCGGAACCTCGTACGTGCCCCACTGGCTGAGGTCATTCATCAGCATGGAGATCAGACGGGTGTCGCCCTCGGACATGTAGTACAGCATGCGCTCCAGGTTCGAGGAGATGAGGATGTCCATCGACGGGCTGATCGTCTGGAAGAACGGACGCTGACGGTTGTACGTGCCGGTGGTCAGGAAGTCGAACAGCACGTTGTTCTTGTCGGAGGCGACCACGAGGTGCTTGACCGGCAGACCGAGCATCTTCGCGTAGTAGCCGGCGAGGATGTCGCCGAAGTTGCCGGTCGGAACGACGAACTCGACCTCGTCGCCCACGTTGATGACTTGGTTCTCCAGCAGCTGCGCGTAAGCGGAGAAGTAGTAGACGACCTGCGGTACGAGACGGCCCACATTGATGGAGTTCGCGGAGGAGAGCACGACGTGCGAGTCGGCGGCGAGCTTCGCGGCGAGCTCCTTGTCGCCGAAGATGCGCTTGACGGCGGACTGCGCGTCGTCGAAGTTGCCCTCGACCGCGCACACGTTCACGTTCGCGCCGGCCTGCGTGCTCATCTGCAGCTCCTGAACCTGGCTCACCTTGCCCTGCGGGTAGAAGACGGTGATCGCGGTACCGGGCGCGTCTGCGAATCCGGCCAGCGCGGCCTTGCCGGTGTCGCCGGAGGTGGCGGTCAGGATCATGATCTTCTCGTCGGTGTCGCCGTCCGCCGGCGTCGTGTGCGCCATGAAACGGGGGAGGATCTGCAGCGCAACGTCCTTGAACGCGGAGGTCGGGCCGTTGAACAGTTCGAGGATGTAGTCGTCGCCGAGCGGCTTCAGGGGCGTGATGCGCCTGTCGGACCACTGCTCGCCGTAAGCGTCGGCGATGCACTGCGCGAGCTCGGCCTCGGTGAAGTCCGGCAGCAGCGCACCGAGCACCTCGGCGGCGATCTGCTGATACGGCTTGCCCGTCAGGGAAGCGATGTCCACCTTCGTCTCGCCCAGGGAATCGGTCACGAACAGGCCGCCGTCGTCGGCGATGCCCTTGCGGATGGCCTGCTTGGAGGTAAGTGAGTCGGTGGTGCTGCGCGTGCTGTGGAACGTGGTCACTGGTAATCCTTGCGTTGCTGCTGAATGGGATGAAGTTCGGCTCAAGTCTACCGTCAGGCGTGGGCATGGCGGCGGCCGGTACCGCATACTGGCATGGACCCCGGCGTGCGTCGCGGCCGCAGGACACGTGCCCCCATATTGACATGATGACACGAATGCCCCGCAAAGCTCGCAATCTGCGTTATTCTGGGCTTTATGACGAAAGATGAATTGAACGGCGAGGTGTTCTCCGGCGTCTGCGCGAAAGCCGACGCCGCCGCACGCGCCCAATCTGATCTGGCGCAGGCCGACACCCAGATGAAAAACGCCCTGCTGCACGCGATCGCCGATGCGCTGGACGCCGACGCCTCGACCATCGCCGCCGCCAACGGGCAGGACATGCAGGCCGCAGCCGCTCGCGGCATGGACGCCGGAAAGCTCGACCGTCTCCGGTTCGACGAGCCGCGCATCGCCGCCAGCGCCGAAGGCGTTCGCCACGTGGCCTCGCTGCCCGATCCGGTCGGCGAGATCGAGCGCGGATACACGCTGGAGAACGGGCTGCGGCTCAATCAGGTGCACGTGCCCATCGGCGTTATCGGCATGATCTACGAGGCCCGGCCGAACGTGACCGTGGATGTGGCCAGCCTGTGCCTCAAATCCGGCAACGCCGCCATACTGCGCGGAGGGCACGACGCAGAGCGCACGAACGCGGCGACACTGGCGGTGATCCACGACGCGCTCGCCGCGAACGGATTCGACCCGTCGCTGATCGACACCGTCGACGAATACGGACGCGAGGGCGCCACGGCGATGATGGAGGCACGCGGCCACATCGACGTGCTGATCCCGCGCGGCGGAGCCGGACTCATCCAGGCTGTCGTACGCAATTCCAAAGTGCCGGTCATCGAGACCGGAGCCGGCAACGTCCATATCTATGTCGACCGCAGCGGCGACCTCGACAAGGCGATCCCCATCATCATCAACGCGAAGACGCAGCGCGTCGGCGTATGCAACGCCGCCGAAAAGCTGCTGGTCCACCGCGACGTGGCCGAACGGTTCCTGCCGGCCGCGGCGAAGGCGCTCGCCGACAAGGGTGTCGAGCTGCACGCCGACGAGCGGGCGTTCGCCATCATCGAGGCGGCCGGCATCCCAAGCCTCGCCATGAAGCACGCCACGGACCAGGATTGGGACACCGAATATCTGGCGCTCACCATGGGGGTCAAGGTCGTCGATTCGCTCGACGAGGCCATCGACAGCATCAACATGCATTCCACCGGCCACACCGAGTCGATCATCTCCGAGGACTACTCCGCGATAGAAACGTTCGCCAAGCGCATCGACTCGGCCGTCGTCATGGTCAACGCCTCCACCCGTTTCACCGACGGAGGGGTGTTCGGCTTCGGCGCGGAGCTCGGCATCTCCACGCAGAAGATGCACGCCCGCGGCCCGATGGGACTCAAAGAGATGACCACCACGAAGTGGATCGGCTACGGAACGGGGCAGGTGCGAGCATGAGCGAGGAACGAACGGTGATTTCCACCATCCGGGACGATATCGATCTCAACGACCAGGCATTGGGCCTGAAGATTGCCGCGGAACGGCTCAGCATCGTCCGCTACGTGTTCCTGGTGCAGATCGAGGATGGCATCGCCTCGGCCAGCCAGCGGGCATCGCTGGAATACGCCGACGCCGTGCTCATCGGCTGGCCGGAGACCGACTCCCCGGAAGTCGTGGAACTGGACGCGGCGAAGCTGAAGACGGTGCGCGAACAGATGAGCATGATGGAGCAGTACATCCGCCGCTTCAGCGCCATGGAACGCAAGGGCGACGTCGACGGCATGACCGACACGCTGATCCGTATCACCGAGCGCGTCGCCGAAGTGCGCAGGTTGTACCAGCCTGGCTTCCCCCTGCCCACGTTCGCCGAGATCCGCCGCGTCGTGCAGGACGAATGGGACGAGGACATGGGCAAGATCGACCCGCAGGAGGCCAACACCACCGCGGACCAGGGCAAGCGCGAGACGGACGAGACGGACAGCCAGCCGGAGGTCTCGGAGGCATGACGACGCGAAGGCCGCCGCAGGAGGCAAGCCCATTGGCCGCAGAAGCCGACCCCTCGCCCGAAATCCAATATCTCGTCGAGCCGGAGCGCCGCATGTCGGACCTGTCATCCGAAAAACCGGACGGAGCCAAGCGGTTCTCCACGCGCGGCAACTGGCACATGCGCCCGCGCGTCGGCATCATGGGCGGAACCTTCGACCCGATCCACAACGGCCACCTGGTCGCCGCCTCGGAGGTGGCCTGGGTATATGACCTCGACGAGGTGATTTTCGTGCCGACCGGCCGGCCGGTCTTCAAGCTCGACAAGCAGGTCACCAACGCCGAGGACCGTTATCTGATGACGGTGATCGCCACCGCGTCGAACCCGAAATTCACCGTGTCCCGCGTCGACATCGACCGGCCGGGCGTCACCTACACCATCGATACGCTGCGCGACCTGCGCTCGCAGCATCCCGACGCCGAGCTGTTCTTCATCACCGGCGCCGACGCGGTGGCGGAGATCATGGAGTGGAAGGACGCCGACCAGATGTGGGATCTGGCGCATTTCGTAGCGGTCACACGGCCCGGCTACTCGTCGCCACAGGGGGTGCGGCTGCCCGACGGCAAGGTAGACACGCTGGAGATCCCGGCGCTGGCCATATCCTCCACCGATGTGCGCCGGCGCGCGACGCACGGCGAGCCGGTATGGTACCTCGTCCCTGACGGCGTCGTGCAGTACATCGGCAAGCATGGCCTGTACCGCAGGCGTTCCGGCTGACCGGGACACGCCGGCGAGTCGTGCCGGGAACGCTAACGGAACATGAACCGGGGCTGGCCTGCATGTGACATGCGGTCGGTGTGCACGGTTACTATGACATTGTCCACTTCAGCGAAACACAAACGTTTGGAGACATGGTGAGTGCAATCCTCGAAGGAAAGCCCGATAAAAACCTCATCCTCGTGACCGGCCGTACGCATCCGAAGCTTGCCTCGGACGTCGCCGAACAGCTTGGCATCGACATACTGGAGACCACCGCATACGATTTCGCCAACGGCGAGATGTACGTGCGCTACACCGAATCGGTGCGCGGCGCGGACGTGTTCGTGCTGCAGACCCACGCGGATCTGGTCAACAAGTCGATAATGGAACAGCTCATCATGATCGATGCGTTGAAGCGTGCCTCCGCGCGTTCCATCACCGCGGTATGCCCGCTGCTGGGCTACTCCCGTCAGGACAAGAAGCATCGCGGACGCGAGCCCATCTCCTGCCGTCTGATCTTCGACCTGCTCAAGACCGCCGGTGCCGACCGCATCATGAGCGTCGACCTGCACGCCGCGCAGTCCCAGGGCTTCTTCGACGGCCCGGTCGACCACCTGATCGCTATGCCGGTGCTGGTGGACTACATCCGCGATCGGTTCTCCAACGAGCTGGGCAACGTCGCGGTCGTCTCCCCGGATGCCGGCCGCATCCGCGTGGCCGAGCAGTGGGCGCAACGCCTCGGCGGCGGCCCGCTCGCCTTCGTGCACAAGACGCGTGACATCACGCGCCCGAACAAGGCGGTCGCCAACCGTGTGGTCGGCGATGTCAAGGGCAAGGACTGCGTGCTCGTCGACGACCTGATCGACACCGCCGGCACCATCGCCGGAGCCTGCCACGTGCTGCGTGACGCGGGCGCCAAGTCCGTGACCGTGGTCGCTACGCACGGCGTGCTGTCCGGTCCGGCCGTGGACCGTCTCAAGAACTGCGGCGCCAGCGAGATCGTGCTCACCGACACGGTGCCGATTCCCGAAGAGAAGCGCTGGGACGGCCTGACCGTGCTGTCGATCGCGCCTCTGCTCGCCAGCGCCATCCGCGCGGTGTTCGAGGACGGTTCCGTCGCGGAGCTCTTCGACACGTACCCCGAGCACCACGGGCAGGGCTTCCTGTTCGCATGAGCTTCGATTTGACGAAGTCGCGAGGTATGGCATAATAAAAACTTGGCGGGTTCACCGCCATTCCCCCATGGTGTAATGGCAGCACACGGGTCTTTGGAACCCTTTGTCTTGGTTCGAGTCCAGGTGGGGGAACTTTCGCGCCCGGTTCCGCGGCAATCCGCGGCCGGGCAGCAATCCTGCAGTCGGCAGAGAACTGGAGTCGCACCGAAATGGCACTATCCGCCGCAATCATCCTCGCCGCAGGTGAGGGAACACGCATGCGTTCGTCCAAGCCGAAGGTCCTGCACGAATTCGCGGGCAAGACCTTCCTCCAGCGCGTCATGACATCAGTCGGACATCTGGAGCCCGAGACGCTGGCCGTCGTCGTGCACTATCAGGCCGACCGCGTCTCCGAGGCGGCACGGTCCTACGACGCGAACGTCGACATCGTCAACCAGGACGACATCCCCGGCACCGGCCGCGCGGTCCAGTGCGCGATGGCGCAGCTGACCCAGGAACGCAACCTGCATGGCTCGGTGCTGATCGCCGCGTCCGACATGCCACTGCTCGACTCCGTCACGTTGAAGAAGCTCGTGGCGTTCCACGAGCAGAGCGGCGACGGTGCCACCGTGCTGACCACGATCCTCGACAACCCGACCGGATACGGCCGCATCATCCGCGACCGTGACGGCCACGTGCTGCGCATCGTCGAGCAGAAGGACGCCAACCGGAGCGAACTCGCGGTGCAGGAGGTGAACACGTCCGTGTACGTGTTCGACGCCGATCTGCTTGCCGAGGCCATCGCGAACCTCGACAACCACAACGCGCAGGGCGAGTTCTATCTCACCGACGCGCTGGAGACCGCGAAGACGCGCGGCACGGTCGGGGCGTTCGCCGCGCCCGACCCGCTGAGCGTCGAAGGCGTGAACGACCGCCTGCAGCTCGCCGCGCTGTCGAAGGCGCACAACCGTCGCGTATGCGAGCACTGGATGCTCAACGGCGTGACGATCCTCGACCCCGACACCACGTGGATCGAAGACGACGTCGAACTCGCGCAGGACGTGACCGTGCTGCCCGGATCGTTCCTCAAAGGCCACACCGTGATCGGTCAGAACGCGGTCGTGGGCCCATACACAACGTTGATCGACGCGACCGTGGACGCCGAGGCCGTCGTCGAACGCTCCCGCGTGCAGGGCTCGCATATCGGGCGTGCCGCGAACATCGGCCCGTGGACCTACATGCGGCCAGGCAACGAGCTGGGCGAGGAGACCAAGGCCGGCGCGTTCGTCGAGATGAAGAAGGCGCACATCGGCAACGGCACCAAGGTGCCGCATCTGAGTTATGTGGGCGACGCCGAACTCGGCGAGCACACCAACATCGGCGGTGGCACGATCACCGCCAACTATGACGGCGTGCACAAGAACCGCACGCACATCGGCTCGAACGTGCACGTCGGCGCCGGCAACCTGTTCGTCGCGCCGGTCGAGGTCGGCGACGGCGTCACCACCGGTGCCGGTTCGGTCGTCCGCCACGCCGTGCCGGACGATTCGATGGTCTATTCCGAAAACACACAACACATCGTCGAGGGCTGGAAGCCCGCTTGGGAGCGTTGATCCAATGACAGCAGTCCAGAGTTCCATTGATGCCGTGCGCGTCGCCGCAGTCGCGGCCGACCGCATGAAAGCCGCCGACATCGAGGCGTTCGATGTCAGCGACCTGCTCGCCATCACCGACATCATGATGGTCGCCACCGCCATGAACGAGCGCCAGGCGATCGGCGTCGCGGAAGAGGTCGAGAAGGACGTGTACCTCAAGTGCGGGCATCTGTCCCCGCGCTCGCGCGAAGGCGTCAGCGAAGGACAGTGGGTGCTGCTGGACTACGGCGATTTCATCATCCACATCATGCATCAGGACGCGCGAGAGTACTATCGCCTCGAACGGCTGTGGCGTGACTGCCCCGTCGTCGAGCTGCCTCTCGAACACCCCGAGACGACGGGCGACGAATCCGCCGACAACGGCAGTGACGGTGACGATGCCGGCGAAGCTGATGAGTGACGTCTCCTCGCCGCAGGCGATGCCGGAGCACGTCCGCTCCATCACGCTGATACGGCATGGGCGCACCTCATACAACGCCCGGCATTGCTTCCAGGGGCAGATTGACATCCCCTTGGATGAGATCGGCGAATGGCAGGTCAGGCAGACCGCGCAGGCACTGCGCTCCCTATACGTCGAATCGCACCCGGAACGCCGGCAGCTCGTCGTGGCATCCGACCTGAGTCGTGCCATGGCCACGGCGCACGCCTTCGCCGACCCGCTCGGACTGGTCGTGCACCCCGACGCCCGCGTGCGGGAGCGCAACTTCGGCGAATGGGAAGGCAAGGAGCTGGCCGAACTGGAGCGCGAATGCCCTGAGGACTACCGTGCATGGGCGGAATATCGCGGCGGCGAACTGCGGCATGGTGCCGAGACGAAGGCCGCCGTCGGCGAGCGAGGCCGCGCGGCATTGGAGGAATGGTCGTTCAGCGCCGGAGCCGACACGGATCTGTACGTGTTCTCGCATGGCTCATGGATCGCGCAGACCGTGCAGACCGTGCTGGGATTGGGGGCTATCCACCCCGATTTCGCCGACGTGGTCAGCATGGGCAACGCGCACTGGGTGCGGTTCGTCGCAGCCGACATGCCCGACGGCACGTTGCGGTGGCGGCTCGTCGACTACAATCATGGTCCGGCGCTCGCCGACACCGACCAGTGGGAGCATCCGGCCCTATAGCAGGCTCCTGATGCTGCGTTCTCCCCGTCCGTCCCTCTATCCGCCGTTCCCTGTACGCTGGCAGAGGACACATCGCGTCCCGAATGACGGGCTACGATGGGAGCATACCGTCATCGACAGCAGGAGGAGACCGATCATGGCCAAGAACATCGCAGACGGCGACATCATCTGGACGCAGCGCAAGCGCAACTGGTGCCGCACCCCGTTCACGTTCACCACGTACACTCTGACGGCCGACGAGCTGGCCACGCAGAGCGGTCTGCTGCATCAGAGCTTCGACACCGTCAAGCTGTTCCGCATCGTCGACATCACGATCTCGCGCACGCTGCTGCAGCGCATCTTCGGCTTGAGCACGATTCTCATCGACGCGATGGACCAGTCCACCGGCGGCAAGATCGTGCTGAAGAACATCATCGACGGTTTCGCCGTGCGCAAGGAACTGCAGCACGCGGTGGATGCCGCCCGCAATGTCAACCGCGTCAGCACCCGCGAGTTCATGGGCACCGGCGACGGCTACTACGGCGGCCCGGACGGGCCCGACCTCGACGGGGACGGATACCCGGATTTCCCGGCCAGATGATCGCTGCGGCACACCCGGTCACGGGAAACGGGAACGGGTGTGCCGGATGAGGAGAATGCGATGAGCGGCTATGGCATGAGCGTCAACGACACGACCATCTGGTGGCAGGTGTATCCGCTGGGATTCACCGGCGCCCCGATACGCCCGTCCAACGAGGGCGAGCGGGCGTTGACGCCACGACTCGACGCCATCATCCCGTGGCTTGACTATCTCATCGACATGGGCGCGAACGGCCTACTGCTGGGGCCGGTGTTCGCGTCCGAGACCCACGGGTACGACACGGTCGACTACTATCGCATCGATTCTCGGCTCGGCGATGACGCCGCATTCGACAGGCTGATCGATGCATGCCGTAGCCGGGGCATCCGCGTGATGCTCGACGGCGTGTTCAACCATGTTGGGCGCTCGTTCCCGGCGTTTAGGGACGCGCTCGCCGGCCACGGCCACGAGTCGATGTTCCACATCACGCGAAATGCAGGCGGGGGAGTGGACTATCGCCGGTTCGAGGGGCACCCCGAACTGCCGGAACTCAATCATGACTCGGAAGAGGTCGTGCGGCTCGTCACCGATGTGATGCTGCATTGGCTGCGGCGTGGAGCCTCCGCATGGCGGCTGGACGCCGCCTACGCCGTGTCGCCGGCGTTCTGGACGCGTGTTCTGCCCGCCGTGCGGCGCGAATTCCCTGACGTGTGGATCATGGGCGAGGTGATTCATGGCGATTACCCCGCGATTGTCCGGCAATCCGGCATGGATTCACTCACCCAGTACGAGCTGTGGAAGGCGATTTGGAGTTCGCTCGAATCCGCGAACTTCTATGAACTGGATTGGAGCCTCAAACGGCACAATGAGTTTCTGGAGTCGTTCGCGCCGCAGACGTTCGTCGGCAACCATGACGTGACACGCATTGCCAGTCGTGTAGGAGATGCCGGAGCCTCCCTTGCGATGACCGTGCTGTTCACCGTCGGCGGCGTGCCGAGCATCTATTACGGCGACGAGCAGGCGTTTCGCGGCGTCAAGGAGGACCGCATGGGCGGCGATGACGCGGTGCGGCCGGCGTTCCCCGCATCGCCGGATGATTTGCCTGGCACGGGGGAGTGGATGTATCGCCTGATCCAAGGGCTGATCGGCATCCGCCGGCGCAATCCGTGGCTCACCCACGCCATGACGACGCCGGTGACGGTCGACAACAGGCGGTACGCCTATGATGCGGTCGGCCATGGCGGAGAGCGTTTGCATGTCGAGCTGTCGCTCGACCCGGCACCTCATGCGGTCGTCAGCGGCTCGGACGGCACGGTGCTCATGCGCGTGCAGCACGGCGACTGACGGTCATCCGCCGATTCCTCGGTGAATGGATGCCTATCTCGCTTTCAAGGGGTTGATTCGGTGACGCTGAAACATCTATCTGCGTTTCAAGGGGTTGCCGGCCAAGTATCCAAGCTCCAGGAACCGCATGACTTCAATGGCAATCCGGCCGGAATACTCCGGATATCGCAATCTGGCAACCCCCTGAAACGCAGATAGATGTTCCTTGAGTGTGGAATCAACCCCTCGAAAGCGAGAAAGCGGAGCGTTTTCTTTTGGTTGCCTGCCGGAGAGCGTGCGTAAACGAAAAAACCGGTCGAAATCGACCGGTTTCAATCTGTGGAGCTAAGGGGATTCGAACCCCTGACCCTCTCCATGCCATGGAGATGCGCTACCAGCTGCGCCATAGCCCCAAATTCATTTATCGGCTGCTTTTTGAGCCGATTGATAATCTACCTCAAGTCGGTATGAAAACCAAACTGGGCGTGTCGTACAGCCTCCGTCACCCGCGTCATCCGTCTCACCCGCCCAAAGTCCCATCTGAGGACGGCTAAATGGGACTTTCGTTGGATAAGGGGCGACATATGGGTGTGGGGAACGTGGCCGGTGGGCCGCTTATCCGGCAAAAGTCCCATATGGCTGTTCTGGTGGGACTCCCGCGGGATAAGCGGCCGGATACGAGTGGACTGCTTGGTGTCACGCCTGGTTGCCGGACTTGCCGGTGCCGGTGGAGCCGCCACCGGAGGAAGAACCCGATCCGGATCCCGACGACGACCCGCTCGACGAGGAGCCGGAGTCGGAACCGGAACCATTGGAACCGGAGTTGGAGCTTGCTCCGTCGGAGCCGGAGTGGCCCGATCCGTCGCCGGTTCCGTTGCTGCCTGAGCCCGATCCAGAGGAGTCGGAGCCTGAGGAGTTTCCGTTGCCGGTTCCGGTGGAGTCGGAGCCGTTGCTCCCGTTCGAGCCATTTGATCCGTTGGAGCTGGAAGACCCGTTCGACGAGGAGGAGTCAGAACCGTTACCCTGAGTGGAATCGGTCGATCCATTGCCACTGTTGGTCGAGCTGTTGCTGTCGCCGGTCGAGTCCTTGCCGGTCGAATCGGTGCCGTCCTTCGTTGTCGAATCCTTGGTGTCGCTGTTGCCGTCGGTCGTGTCGTCCTGCGGTGCCTGCTGCTTGGGTTCGGTCGGGGTGTTCGACTGGCGCACCCAGTCGCGGACCACAGTATCGGTTCCCTGACCTTGGGTGATGGCGAGGATGACGCCGGCGGTCGCGCCTACCGCCACCAGGGCGCTGACGGCGGCGACGATGATGGCGGTGCGCTTGTTGCGCTTCGCCCGATCGGCCTCTGACCTGAAGGTAGCGGACCTGGAGGCCGTGAATCTGGCTGCGGCAGGCCGGGCGGACGTGCGCATGCCGCTTGGCGTGGCGGCGCGGGCCGAGGACGGTGGCGCCGGCACGGGGGGCATCCCGCTCGCAATCGTCGCATTGGCGTCCACCGGGGCGTTGCCGATCAGTTGCGTCTCATCGCCGTGCGACAGCCGCCGTGCGGCGTCCGAGGCGACGGTCCGCGGACCGTGACCGAGCTCGTGTGATGCGGGGGCCGGCAGCGCCACCGGATTGGCGATGATCGCTGTATGGTCCTGCGCATTGGCGTCGGTGGAAGCGGTTGTATCCGTATCAGCCGTCGTCTCCGTAGCGCCGTCGTCCCCGTCGCCCGTCGTCCCCGCGACATCCTGCAGTTTCCGGCCGGATTCGTGTAGTACGTTCTGATAGATCTGTGACGAGACCGCCGACACAATCGAACCGATCGCCACGCCGATCACCGAACCGGCGATGCCGATTTTCGCCGATAACAGGAACGAGGTGACCGCCGCCAACGCGCCTGCCGCGATAGACGACAGCGAAATTCCCTTGAAAAAGTTCTTCATGTTGAACGACGCTAGCGGTTCCTTCTCGAACTTGACTTATCTTGCGGCGAAAAATGCTGAAAAATCACACGGTTATAGCTGAATCTGCACAATCGTGCGACTGATTCGGGAGAACGGCCATGCCGGCCCGGTCGAATCAGCGGACGACGATATCAGTATGGCCGGAGCCGACCTTGAAATGATACCGTGCGATGCCCAGGCAGATATCGGCCTGAACGCCCTCCAAAGGCTGCGCGAGAACCGTCTTGCCGTCCTCCAGCAGGGTGAAGCGCACCGGCTGCTTACCCAATGCGCTCGGAGCCAGCGCCACCGCGCGAAGCCCCGACAGGAACCAATCCGGAGCGCCGGAGAGGTCGCCGTTCTCCACGGCCCCGAGCTCTTCCAAAGGCTTGCTGCGATGTGCCCGGCCCGGTCTGTTGCCATACCCCAAGGCCAGGGCGGCGGGCATGCGCTCGCCCTCGCCTAGCCGCCAGCGTCCGTCATGGTCGTGTGTCTCGTGCAACACCACCCAACTTGAGCCCATCCCCAGCTGCGTCGCCGTCAGGGCAAGGCGCTCGCCGTAATAGCCGACCTTGCGGTCCAGCTGTGCCGGGTCCTCGTCGTCGGAGCCGATCAGGGCGATGCAATAGCGGACGTTCTTGAAGCGACCATAATGGGTCGGGCATCCCCCGAACGCATCCGTGTCGTCCTGCACCAGCTGGACGTCAAGCCCGCCGTCGGCGTTCGCCGCGTCCACGGCCTCATTCAGCGCGCGAAGCGTATCGTCATCGATGGGCCGGTCGCTGAAATCGCGGACCGCGTGGCGCCGCTCCATTGCCTCGACGATGTTCATACATATTCTCCTTATACAGGCTTGCGCTGCCGATCGACGCCGTCCATAATGAAGACGATGACGGGCCGCGATGAGGACGGTGGCTTCACCCAACATATTCCATCCAATATCCTAGCCACGGCGCGGGCCTGCGTGCATCGTGTCGTCCGTCGTTTGCCCGGATTCCCGGGCCGGAGGCCGCGCGCGGCCATCCGCCCGCGACGCCGGGCGCGGGATATGCGGGACGCACGACTATGGAGGGCGGAACGATTATGATTCGGCGATATCGTGTTTCGAACGGGAATGCCGCGGGCGGAAGCGGCGGAAACGGTCGCGATGATGGCCGCAAGGCCAGTCGCGCGGTTGGCCGCGCGGTGGCCGCCGCGATGGTGGCGCTCCTGATCGTGTCCGCCGTTTTGGCGGGTTCATGGCTATGGTCGCGCCGCGACGGCATCATCAGCGGGGTGAAGGCGTTCGGCGTGAAGGCATCGTCCATGTACTCGCACACGCGAGAGCCCGACACGACGGTGATGCCGCCCGACGTGTCGCGGCGCAGGTATCCCGTGTTGACCAGCCCGGTGGATTTCAACGGCAACGGTGTGGACGACTATACGGACATCATGCGCGGGGCCCGCAAGGATGCGCTGGCGCACCCGGCATACGACGACGGCTACTACCAGGGCGGATACCCGCCCGCCGACCGCGGCGCCTGCGTCGATGTGGTGTGGCGCGCCTTCCGGAACGCGGGATACGACCTCAAGGCCATGGTCGATGCGGACATCGCCGCGGACCGCGCGTCCTATGCGTCGGTGGCCGCCAAACCCGACCCCAACATCGACTTTCGCCGTACCGGGGTGCTCGACGTGTTCTTCGGCAAATACGGGATCACCCTCACCAACGATGTCAACGATCATGCGCAATGGCAGCAGGGCGACATCGTCGTGTTCGACCGTGTCAAGCATATCGGCGTGATCTCCGACAAGCGGGACGCTGACGGGTTCTCCTACGTGCTGCACAATATGAATCAGCGGCAGCGTGAGAACGATTATCTTGCGTTCTCGCGCCGCATGGGCGTCACCGGCCACTACCGCTGGGACGCGTCTCGCGTGCCGAAATCCGTGTTGCGTGCGTGGAAGGGCTGAGACGCCGCGCGGCGCAGGTGAGATTATTCACAGTCGGCTGATTTCGCTATGAGGCCACAGGAGTTTGAAGTAGGCTGATATGTGGAATAACTAGTGTGACCATCACCAAACGAAAGGATCGTGCACTATAGCAACGCTCACCGCCGACATGAAGACGTTCATCGAAAACAACCTCGCGTGGATCACCACCGTTGACAAGGACGGCAACCTCGATCTCGGCCCGAAGATGTCGATGTTCGTGCTCGACGACAACCACCTCGCCTACCACGAGCGCACCGCCGGCCAGCACTACCGCAACCTGCAGGACGGCAGCCCGCTGGTCGTCGCCGTCGCCAACCTGGCCGAGAAGAAGGGCTACCGCTTCCGCGGCACCGTGACCCTGCACACCGACGACGACATCTATGACGCCCAGGTCAAGGTCGCCGAGGAGAAGGGCACTAAGAAGCCCGCCGCCATCCCGGTGCTTGAGATCACCGAGATCCAGGACCTGTCCTCCGGCGCCACCGCAGGCAAGACCATCGACAAGGACTGACCGTCGACAGGTGCCGGTCGTCGGCGAGACCGATGACCGGCATGTGACCAGAAAGGCGCGGTTCGGGCGATGCATGCCCGAACCGCGCCTTTCTGGTCTTTCGATACCGGCTTTCGTGCAACGCTGTCGGCTGCGGCCGGCAGCGGAACGGCGACGGAGGGCCGGCGACGGCTTGATGTCAGCGGATGCGATAACGATGCCCCCGCTGCGTGATGAAGAATCCCATGCGCCGCATCTTGCGCGTCAATGAGTAGAGCGTGCCGTCCATGATGTCACGCTGCTCGAAGATGCCCGTGCCGCAGACCTTCTCCAGCAGCTCGTCGAAGCTGAGGAATTCGCCGTTCGCCCGGATCAGCGTCTCCAGTGTCGTGTATTCGCGCGCAGACAGCGCCAGCGGCTGCTTGCCGCTGCGATAGAACGCCTGCCGATTGCGCGTGTCGAGCATGAGGTCGCCGTGGATGAGCGTGGTCTCGTCCGCGGCTCCGCCGGATTCCAGCGCGTGCACGTAAGACAGCAGTTCGACGTCCGAGAACGGCTTGACGATCGTTTCATCCGCGTGAATGGGCGGGACGCTGGAAGCGCCGTCCAGAGACGATGGGGGCGCGGCCGGCCGGGCGGCCTGCCCGTCGGCCTTGTCCCGGCCTGTTTTGCGGATCGTCGGCAACGGGGTCTGCCGTCTGACCTGCGGCGTGTCGTCCGGGTTCGCCTTCGGCGTGCGCGGGGGAGTGGAAAGCAGCAGCGTGCGCGGTCGCACGGCCGTGCCGGTGCCGTCGCCGGCCTTGCCGTCCATGAGCCGGGACAGGCTCCGTCTGGTCTCATCCAACAGATCATGCGCGGACAGGTCGTCGATGATGACCAGATCCACTGGTGTGCCGTGCGGCCATGCGCCGGCGAGCGAATCGACATCCGACGCGGCAGACACCGTGTGCCGGGCGGATTCCAGCGTGCCTTTCACCGCGGAAGCCAACGCCGGATCGCTGGTCACGAAAAGAATGTCCATTGCGCCTCCTGCCTATGTAGCTACTCCCCACTGTAGCCCGTCGCCGTGTGTTCGGGTGACCGGTCGTCACAATATGGGGCGCCGGGGGCCGAGGAGGACACCCGCCCGGGCCCCGGCCGGCCCTCGCCGCGTTTCCCGTGCTTCCCTTTTCTGCGGTTCTCTTCTCCTTCCTGAGGATGAATGCCGCCCGTCGTGGCCGAAGCGCTCGCCGTCCATATCGGTCTCATGGCGGATGGCCCGGCGGCCTGCGACTCGGCTACAGTGAAACCAACAGGGAAGGAGCAGACGATATGGGATTCTTCGAGAGCTTTTCGGCGCCGTTCATGATGTCGGTGGCGTTATGGCCGCTGGTGTCGTTCATCGTGACCGTGCCCGTGCTGGCCATGCTGTACCACCGGGACAACCGGCTCGGCTTCGGTGCGGCGCTGTCGGCGTACGCGACGGTGCTGTATCTGATCGGCCTGCTGTGCTTCACGCTGTATCCGATGCCGGACGATCCCGCAGCGTACTGCGCCACCCACCATCTGCATCCGCAGCTCAATCCGCTGCAGTTCATCGGTGATATCCGCGCCGACGGGCTGACGGCGATCCTGCAGATCGTGATGAACGTGGTGTTCTTCGTCCCTCTCGGCTTCATCATGAAACGGGTGTTCCGCTGGAAATTCGCGGTCGCCCTGCCGGTCGGCTTTCTCGCGTCGCTGCTTGTCGAGACGATGCAGCTGACGGGGGTGATGGGTGTGTTTCCCTGCTCGTATCGTCTGTTTGACGTGGACGATCTGATATGGAACACGTCGGGCGCCGTGATCGGATACGGTTGCGCCATGCTGTTCGACCGGCTGTTCCCGCCGCGGCGCACGGATATGCAGACGGTCACCCGGCCGGGGTTCGTGCGTCGTTTCGTGGCATTCCTCATCGACATGGGACTGGTCGTGGTGTGCGCGACCCCTGTGGGCGTCGCCGCGATGGTGCTGGTCACGATGATTTCGGGCCGTCCTGGCGCCGACGTGCAGCGGATGCGGCTGCTCGGCCCGCTCGGGTTCGGGGACATCGCGATGCTGGTCATGCTGGTGCTGTTCGAATGGGTGATTCCGTGGTTCAGACAAGGCCGCACTCTCGGCGGCAGCTACACGCATATGACCTGCGAGACCACGCCGAGGAGCGGCGCTCGCCGCGTGGCGTTCTATGCGGCGCGGTTCGCCGCGATATGCTGCGTGGTGTTCTGCGGGCGCGTGCCGTGGGCGGGCACGGTGATATTGGTCATGGGCGTGTTCTGGCTGGTCCGCAGACAGATGTCGTACGACTTGATTTGACGTCGCTCGCCGCGTCGTCGGTCCAGCTTTCCGGGACAATGGAATCATGAGCAACAACATACTTGTCATCACCAGCAACCCCGAAAAGGACAGCATGACGGATGCCGTGGGTGCGGCATTCGCGGCGGGCGCCGTCGAGCGCGGCGCGTCGGCGGACGTGCTGGACCTGTACGATGAAGGATTCAATCCCGTGTATTCTGCGGCCGACCGGGCCCATTATCTCGGCCATGCCCCGATGCCCGAGGACGTCGTGCCTATCCAGCGCCGGCTCGCGCAGGCGGATGTAATCGCCCTGGTGTTCCCGATCTACTGGTATACGATGCCGGCGATGGTCAAGGGACTGTTCGACCGCGTGATCTGCCGCGGGTTCGCCTATCATCCGGACGGCACCCCCGGCGCGCTCGCGGACAAGACGGTGCGGGTCATCATGCTGACCGGCGGCTCGCGGCAATGGTATGAGTCCGACGGCATCGGCGAGTCGTTGGACAATCAGATCTGCCGGCAGACCTTCGCCAAGTACTGCGGGGTGAAGGACGTCGAGCTGGTGTACGTCGACAACCTGTCCATGGGCGACGATTCGTCCGACAAGCGTAAGGCCGCCGCGGCCCAACTCGAAGGCATCCGTCAACTGGGCGCCAGCCTGGCGTGACGCCCATAAGCCATCACCGCCGAACGAGCCGGCGGCCGATATATGGTGCCGCTCGACCCGCGGTGGCTCTCACACGCGCATGTTCGGGAAATGCAGGCGCATGAAGTCGTCATCGAAAGCCGCCTGATATGCTGCGCGAACCAGTTGTCGAACACCACGCCGTTGGCGCGCTGCCCGTACAGGAAGATCGCGGGCAGCGTGACCACGGCGTCGATGAGAATCCACGCCAGCAGTATGGTCGCGAGCCGCGTGTGCCACGTGTCGTCGATGAGATGCACGAGCCACAGGACGAGCGGCAGGATGAAACGGGCGATCAGATAGCACAACAGCCCCCAGAACAGCATGAACGGGACGGTGGTGCGCCCGCCGATGTTCAGCGGCTCGTTCGCATAGTTCCATGACCGGCTGCCCAGCAGATACTGTTGGATCAGACTCATCGCGAACTCCAGCATGCCGCCGGCGAGACCGCCGACCAGCACGACCTTCCACCCCCGGTCGATACGGCGCCGCGCGATGACGATGGCCAACGCGGAGACCGTACACGTAGTTGAAGGGGGTGAGGATCGATCCGTTGCGGTACTCGAACATGCCTTTGGCCTGGTATGCCCAGATGGTCTTGTGCACGGTGCCGATCAGGCCTGCGAGCGCGTAGACGAACGCACAATCCGCCCAGTCGCGAGGGCGGGGCTACCTGCCCAAGAGATTCGCGTCCATCGACCGCAAGACCGGCAAGCCGAAGACGGCGAACATCGTGCTCGCCATCGCGGCCGAGCTCGTCATCATCGGATTGCAGGTGCTGCCGTTCTCCCCGGCCGCGCTCAAACCCGCATCATGGGTGATCGTGGTGGTGTGGATCGTGCTGGGACTGGCGTTGCGCCTGATGAGCCTGCGCTCCCGGCGCGAGTGGCGCATCGCCGTCGCCGCCCGCAAGCCGCAGGTAATCGCGGTCGTGGGATTTGCGTCGGGGTACGAACCGGCTGATGACGGAAACGCCCTTGCCGCGATTCCTCACATAGATGAACCCGATGACGGAGAACACGACCGCGCCGATGAAATTGACGATGAGATCCTCCATCGTGTCGATCAGGCCGATGTCAAGATAGCCGCCAAGGCCGAGGTCGCGCCCATTGACCGCCACCTGCGTGATGTCGTTGATATGAATGGCGTGATTGGCGTGGGCCGGATCGAGCATCACCGAGCTGATCGAATGCACGACGGCGTCCTTCTGCATGTCGAATCCGAACATCATGTCCATCGAGAATTCGAAGAACTCCCAGACCACGCCGATCGTCATCGAGAAGCAGAACGACACAATCGCCAGGTATAGCGGCGACAGCTCGAACTTCACACGGTCCGAACGGTTGAGCAGGTCGACCAGCGAAAAGCCGATGGCGGCCGCGAGGAAGCCGTTCATCGTGTGCAGCACCGTGTCCCAGAACGGGAAGATCTCATAGAACGAGCTGATCTCGCCCAGGATCTCAGCCGCGAACACGAACACCAATACGATGACCTCAAGCGCGGACGGCAGTTCGATGCGGAACCGTACTTGGACGAACGCGGGCGCCAGCAGCAACAGCAACGTCAGGATGCACAGGAACACGGCCTCATAGTCGCCGTTGAAGAACTCCAGCACCGCGACAGCGATCACCAGCACGCGCAACACGACATACACCGCGAACGAGCTTTTGTGCTCCCGGATCTCCATGCCTATGGCGGCTTCCATGGTCTTCCAGCGTGCGCGCAACGGCGGTTTGTTCTTCGATTCGCCCATCGCTCCAGTCTATCGGCGACGGGCTGCGCCCGGTGGTGGGCGGCGTGTCGGTGCTCATCGAGCAGCTGGACATACCGTGGCCTGCGGGCATGGGCGGCATGGAAGAATGCGCTGGTGAACAGTCGCAGGATGGTTCTGCTCGAACCGTAATTGAGCGGCGAACGGGTCCAGCCGTGCAAGCCTACCAGTGGACCACTGGTCGAGTAGCCAGAACTCGCCGAGATCACGGGCGATCATGTCGAACGGCGTGGCGCATCGGGCCTTGTCCTCCCAAGAGAGCACGACCTTGTACATCAGATGGGCGTTGACGCGCACGTCGATCGGCACGTCCCTGTCGACGCACGTGATGCGCAGCGGCCCGTAGCGGTAGACATGCCGTGATCCAGGATCGCGGCGTCGGAACAAGAACGACATGGACGGCTCTCCCCGTGATGCATTGTATCGGACGGCAGACTGTCGAACAGACGCTGTCGCTGTTCGGCTCCAGCGTCGTGCAATACGCTATTTTCTGGTACCTGGTCTTGCGGTCGAACTCCGGCATGGTCATGACCGGAGCGATGGTCGCCGCCGCCCTGCCGCAGGCAATCGTCTCCGTGTTCGGGGGTGTCTGGGCTGACAGATGGAACCGCAAACTGTTGGTCATGCTTCCCGATGCCGTCATCGCGGCCGTGACCATATGCCTGTCGGCAAGTATGGCCGTCGGCTGGGGCGATACCGGGCTGATTCTTGTCGTTCTGGTCATACGTTCGGTAGGCGGCGGAATCCAGACCCCGGCCGTGCAATCGTTCATCCCGCAGATCGTTCCGGAGGCGTGGTTGCTGCGCGTCAACGCGGTTAACGGCACGTTGCAGACGGCGATCAGCATCGCCTCTCCTGCAATCGCCGCAGCCCTCGTCAACCTGATGCCATTGTGGATGATCATGCTCGTCGACGTGTCCACGGCGATTGTCGGCATAGGCTTCGTCGCGCTGATTCGTTTGGATGATGCCCGTCTTCGTCGTCCGGGGGAGAGCTCGGATGACGCCCCTGCGCGCCACATCGATTTCGGTTTCGTCGTGCTCTCCAATTCCGCTGACAGGCTTGCCGCGCCCATGTACACGCTCATGCAAAAGGAGAGCGACGTGTCCATGCAGGGGCGAGTATTGGGTCTGCTGACCTCGGTCTCGGCATTCGGAGTGCCTGCGGGTATGCTCGTGTTCGGCCCGCTCGCCGATGTGGTCGATGTACGTCTGCTGTTCGTGGTCGGCGGTCTGATGACCGTTCCGATCGGTGCCTATGTGATGAGATCCGCGCGGCGAAATCGGGTCGCTGAGTGAGTGACTGACAGGGGTTCATCGTGCGACACGCCCGAATTGTGTAGCAGGACTGTCTTACATGTTCTGCGGGAATGACGGAACAAGGCCGTTTTCCGGGATGCGTGCTTGCAGTTCTGCTACGCAATTCGGGCGTGTCGCGCAGCGTCTCGCTTTGCCGGGCTCGCCGGCGATGTGCGAATGCGCTGCACGCACGGGTTGACTGTGCGCGCTGTCCGTGAGATGGAACCAGGTGTCTTATACCAGCCGGGCGGCGGGTGTGGATGTCATGACAGCGGCCGGAATCAGGCCAGCGTCGCCGTGATGGTGAGATCTCCGGTCTCGGTGCCGGCCCACACGCCGTCCGTGCGGTTCCAGCGCATGCCGTTCGCGCGCAACGAATCGATGCCGTAGCGCCGTGCATGGACCACCAGCCAGGCCGTCGCTTGGCGGCATAGCCTTTTCCCGTTTTCGGTGTCGGTTCCGGCCGACATTGTGAACGTCAGTGTCTTGGACGTGGTCTTGCCCGAGCCGTCATTGGCCGCGGAATTGTCGGCGGCCTTGTCGCCGCCGTCGTCTTGCGTCTTCGAGGAAGGCTCCAGACTCGACGGCTGCGATACCATGACGGTCGGGAATTCGTTGCGGAAATCACTGGTCAGACCATCCATGTCCGCGTCCGAAGGCTGCGCCGGCTCCAGCGCGCACGCGACACCCGCGCCGGTCTCGCCGGTCAGACCCGCCGCCCATGTCCGCGCAAGATTGGTCCAGTCGGCGTACCTATCCGGATATTGCGAACGCTGCACTGACTGCGCCGCGTCCTCGACGGGGACGGACTGCCAGTTCGGCACCTTGACCAGCTCGTCGTAGAACCTGTTCGCCGCATACGTCTCGTCCATCAGCTGCTCTTTCGCGCCCCACCCCTGACTGGGACGCTGCTGGAACAATCCCACGGAATCCCGGTCGCCGTAGCTCAGGTTCATCAGCCGCGTCTCCTGCATCGCCGTGGCGATGGCGACGGTCGCGGCATGATCGGGCAGGCCCCGTTTGACTGCCGCTCTCGTGATGATTTCGGCGTTCAATGCCTGTTCAACGGACAGCATTTCCTTGTTGTCGCCGGAAGACAGCGTCGCGGAGCAGTAGGCGTCCGACGCCCGGCGTGGTTCAGGGCCGGAAGCGGGCCATACGAAGCGCATCAGTCGTGGAATCGAGGCGAACAAGGCGATGGCCGCGCACAGCATCACCGCGACGATGATCACGGTCCGTCGCATGCCGTGACGCGGCCGTTCCCGACGCGCGGCGGGTCGTGCGTGCCATGTCGGCGACAGCTCATGCCGGATCGGCGGTTGCCCATCACGAGGCGAGACTGATCGCGTTCGCCGAGTCGTTCGTCGTCCGGCCATCTGCTCACCTCCAGAGTCGTTTCCGCGCAGTGTATCTGTTTTGCGTGTCGTTACGTGTCTATCGTGCCATATGATGCTGCGATGCCATGGCATCCCGCAGGATGATTTGTGCGGGGCGTGGCGAGAAGCATGTTCCGTGGCTGCCGCGTGCCTGCCTGCCGTGGCCGTTTGCCGTGCCCGTTGCCATGGCCGTCGTGTCTTCCGCCGTTCCGGCCATCCCGCGAAGCGCCCCATCATCCCCAAAGTCCCATTTGCTCCGCCCAAGATGGGACTTTGGGCGGATGATATCGGATAACAAGCGGATAGAATACTGCTGTCATGTGACTTATGCTGCGCGTACAGTGGCAGGTATGTTGGATCACATCACATTGCATGTGCGGGACGTCGGACGCAGCATCGCTTTCTACGAGCATGCGCTCGCGCCACTCGGCTACATCGTCAAGGCCCACCACGAGCCCACGTTGGGTTTCGGCGTGGATGACGGGACGCCGCACTCCGACTTCTACGTGTCCCCGCTGGATGATGCCGCGCTCGCGCCGCCGCCCACGCATATCGCGTTCCTCGCCCCGAACCGTGAGGCCGTGCGGGGTTTCCATGCCGCGGCGCTCGCCGTCGGCGGCCGAGACAACGGCGCTCCGGGACCGCGCCCGTATCATCCGGGGTACTATTCCGCATTCGTGCTGGATCCGGACGGCAATAACATCGAGGCCGTCGTCGACTGGGCGGGATGGTTCGAAAACCATCGCTGACAGGCGGTGCGAACGATTGTTGTACGACTGTACAACAGCGTCGGGCTGATGCCGGTACATTCGTACATCAGGTGTTTCGGATATCTTCGACGACCCCGAGCCTGATCGGCAGGTATCCATGCCGATCGGCGGCACACCGCATGATCGACCATACGCCTGCGCGACAGGATGACGGCCATCCACCCGTGGTACGCGCCCGTCGTGCGTTGGATGACAATCGGCTGCATGCCGGACGCGAACCGGGCCGTAAACGTCTGCGACATCAACGGGCAGCAGAACCACCAGACGAGAATCAGCATCGACCATTCCGCCAGATGGCGGTCGCGGCTCAGCCGCAACCACAGCCATGAGAAGTTCGTGAACCCATAACTTACGCTCATCCACAGCAGCACCCAGAACGTGCTGCCGCCGCTGATCGAACGTGAATGCGTCAGCAGATTGAACGCGCCATAGCCCACGGCGAAATACACGCCGCCCATCACCAGTCCGACCAGCAGCGTCATGTATTTGCGACGCCACACCAGCAACGCCGCGAAACCAATCAGAAACGCCACATCCAGCCAGATGTACGTCGGCATGAACTCCCGCCGCGCGATGACGTCCGACACGTCCATGAATCCCCCTCCGTTGGCTTTCACCGAATGTTCCTGTGTCAGGGTATATGCCCACCGTTGGTCGGGCCGGTGTAAGATGACGGATTGGTTGGGCCGGCTGGGCCGGTGAAAATGGCGGAGTCGGCTTGGGCTGTCGACGATGAGTCGCGGTTTCCGTGCGTTTGCGTTCCTAAGTGCGCGCCGAACCGGCAAGTGCGCGCACATAGCAACGCAAATGGCCCTGTTTGCGTTCCTAAGTGCGCGCGGTCGTCGTTTCGGCGCGCACTTAAGGACGCAAACGCCTGTTGCGTTCGTCTACACGCGGCTCCGTCGTCCGCCGCGGCTCAGCCTGTCGGCGGAGGCTGCCCGTGCCGGCCGTGCGCTCAACCGTATCGGGGAAGAAGCGCCGATCTGCGGCAGAACTAGAACAGCCGCATGGGCTCCTCGCGGTTGATTGGACGGATCAGGCTCGGCCCGTCGCCCTCCGGCGGAGCGACCTCATGGAAATGCAGCCGCGCGGACAGCTCGGCACCGGCCTTGCGCATCGGCGCGAGCAGACGGGCGCCGTCGATTGAAGGATCCAGCCACTCGGACGTCATACCGGCCGGCACCAGCAGCGGCATACGGTCATGCACCGTCGCCGGCCCATCCACCGCAGGGCACGTGAGAATCGTCGCCGTCAGCTGCCATAGGGATGCCGCGGAAGGCCGCCGCCACGAATACAGCCCGGCCATCGCAAGCGCCGTCGATTCCATCTCCGGGCTGAAATAGAACGGGCGCCGCCCCCTCCACTCGTAATACCCCGACGCCGGAATGATCGTGCGCCGGGAGCGGGTCGATTCCGCGAAGGTGGATTTGACGTGAGCGGATTCCACCCGCGCGTTGTAGGTGGGGTAGGGCAGGGTCTTGCCAGAACTCCAGCTGGGAATCAGCGACCAGTATGCGCCGGTCAGGTGTCGATGCCCGTCTTTGCCCTGCGCGATGACGGCGATGTTCTGCGTTGGGGCGATGTTGTACGAGGGGCGGGGGAGAATGTCGCCGCGCACGTCTTCCTCGGCCACCGAGAATTGCGCCGCGATGGCGTTCCAATCCAGGTCGAGCGCGAATCTTTTACACATTCGTCCAGTCTATGATAAGAATCTGTGCGCCGAGAATGTCTAATTGCGACCGCCACACACGTCGCGGGGACGATGCAAACGGGGCTGAATGAGGAGGATTATGCCTATTGCCTGGCATGAGGGCGGTGTCCATGTTCCTTCTGCTGCGGGCAATGGCGCTGCGTCGGCCTGTTCGGTAGCTTGATTTCGGTTCGGAAGGTGCCGGGTGAGGGCCTGCTGACGGCGAGCGTGGCCTGCATGGCGTCGGTGCATGCCTTGGCGATGGACAGGCCGAGTCCGTGCCCGGGCCTGTTGGCCATGCGGGTGTCGTCGCCGCGGTGGAACGGCTGGATCAGGTCCTCTGCGTCCGCGGCGTTTTCTGGAGGTCTGGTGGTGTTATCGATGGTGATGATGGTGTGGTTTTCGCCGGCTTGGACGGTGCAGGTTATGGCATGGGGCTGCGGAGCACCTTCTCCGAGACGCGGGTTCGGAGCATGGCCTTGACCCTTCGGTACCCGTACCCGCCCTCGGAAGCGGTGAACGCCCCGGCCGCCCGGACGCGCAGGCCGGGCAAGCATGTCATCGAGCCGAGCGAACACGCCGGCCTCAACCGGTCGATCAACAGGGTCTTCTCCCTGTCCGACAGGCGTCGCAGGCCGGCACCCGCGCCGAACAGTTCGGCGGCCCGCTTCCGCCGCATGCCGCCCGGCAACGGACATATGATATCCTTTCGCCCAGTCTCCAAGAAAACGTCCGCACCCTGTTATCCGGGTGGGCTAGTATGGCGGAAACGAAAGGGCGAGAATGCGGTTGACGGAAGTGTGGCGGGCGGATCCGGAGCGGACGTTTGAGCTGTTCTCTGAGTTTCCGGCGGACGAGAACGGGTTCGAGAACCAGGCGGCCGGCATGGACCGCGAGCGGTTCGCCGTGTATGTGCATGAGCTTGAAGAACAATCGCGTGGCATCGGGCTGCAGCCTGGCTGGGTGCCGAGCAGCAAGTACGTTCTCATCAATGATGAGGGTGCGTATGTGGGAATCTTCAATTTGCGGCATCGCCTGAACGACAATCTGCGTGTCGGAGCCGGGCATATAGGCTATGGCATCGCCCCTCAATATCGCGGCCGTGGATATGCCACAGTCGGCTTGCGGCTCACGCTCGACAAGGCGCGTGAGCTCGGCATTGACGAGGCGTACCTGAGCGTTCATAAGGACAACCGGGCAAGTCTTGCGGTGCAGCAGCATTGCGGGGCTCGCATCGATCACGAGGATGGGCTGGAATACTATACACGCATCAGCACGGCACCCGAACCAGGGAACCTGCCCAAGGCGGAATTCATGTTCCCCGGACCTGAACGTGACCGTCTGGTAGGGCTCATTCTTGCCGGAACGAAGACCGCGACCGCCGCATTGATGATTGAATACGAAGAGGATGACGAACCGCTGCCGCAGGTCGGCGAACGCTCGGCACTGGTGGATTCCAGTGAACGGCCGGTGGCCATACTCGTCACCACCGCGGTTGATGTTATTCCGCTTGGGAAGATCACCGACCGGCACGCCATCGATGAGGGCGAGGGCGACACCACGGCTGCCGCGTGGAGGCATACCCACGAGTCCTTCTGGAACGCGCCGGAATACCGCAACGAGTTCGCTGACCCGGATTTTCCGCTGAACGATGACTCTCTTGTGGTGTTCGAGCATTTCAAGGTCGTGCGACTGTTGGACTCAATGGCAAACAAGACGGCAGACGGCTATGAACAGCAAGTATGAGGTGATCAGGCAATTTGTCGCCGCGCATGGCGGTCGCGCCGAGCTCATCGAGCATGAGACGGCGATCGAAGATTCATATCATACGCTCGCCATCGATCCGCGACTCGTCGTCGAATGCAACGTCATCGCCGGCTGTTTCAACGGCGAGGATTTCGTCAAGCCGCTGTGATTCAAGAACCGAAGCTGATGTCCAGCTGCTCAATCACCTTACAGTCAGTCCGGGCCTGCTGTTTTCGACGATAATGGCAGGTGACGGGCGCACGATTGACATGATGGGTGGCAAGGCGTGATCAGAACGTAGTTCTCGAATCTCATCCAAGCCGTCACGGCTATCGCACTTTTCGAAGGCTCAGCACGAAGCCGGCCGCGCACAGGGCCATGACGATGGATATGGCAAATGCCGCCGTAAAGGTGCCGGTCACGGTCTTGACCGCCGAGGTGATGGCCTGGCCGAGCATGGTGGCCAGGTTGAGGATGCCGAGATCCTTGCCGGTCTCCTCCTTATGCAGAACCAGGTGACCATCGCCATGTGCAACCGGGTCGGCGAGGAGGGCGACGTGACGTTCGCCGGCCGATCAGTAGTAGTGGATTCGTACGGCAACGTCATCAGCGAGGCCGACGGCCAAGAGCGACTGATCATTGCCGACATCGATCTTTCTCAGACCGCGGTGGCCCGCAAGCGGCGTCCGTTTCTGGGACTGAGACGGCCCGAGTGGTACGCATGATGGAAACTGAGTCGGGAATCGGCATGCTGACGGTCAGCATGCCGACGGTCAATTACGTCGTAATGGCTGAGCTTAGACGGATATGAGACCTTGCGATGGGAGGATGGACGGACCATGATCGCCGCAGGCCGCACGTTGCTGGAGCAGGCCAGAGAGCTGCAGGCACTGGCCCAGACCGGATTGGCGTACTGCAAGGATCCCTTCGACCGGGAGCGTTACGAGCGCATCCGCGCGATAGCGGTCGACATGCTCGCCATGCAGGCCGACGTGCCGGCCGAAGAGATGCGCCGGCTGCTCAGCGCCGGATACCCGACGCCGAAACTCGATACTCGCGCGGCCATCGCGACCCCGACTGGGTGACGCTGTTCGAGTGAATCCCATCACTGTGCGCGAGTATTGTCACGCTGAGACCTGAATGAGGAGCGCATGGCCACACCAGCGCGAAAATGACCCAGATCGGCATTGTGTGGCAACGGTTCTGCCACACAATGCGATGTTTTCCTTAACATTCGCTGGTGTGGCCAGCGTTGATTTATCGGAACCGCCATTTTGCAACGTTTTGTCATTCGCCGTCTTTCGCCGTTATTTCGCCGCGTGCCACACCACGTCATATTCGGGTGAAAATGGCCTGGTGTGGTACGGTCCGCATGATCTGATTGTCGGTCATGCCGGGAGGGGAATGATATTTGTTCGGTGTTCTCGTCTCGGATCGGGGGAGAACGGCGAAATCTTTCGACTCGTCGCGTGTCGCGTCTTGCGGTTGATGCCGCGTAAAGATCTATCCTGTTGGCAGCGTCGCAGCCGCCGAGCGATGGGCGCGGCTGGATGCGGAGGAGCGCAGTCGGCTCTCACGGATTCGCGAAAGCCGACTGAGGCAGTCGCAGGATTCCATGCTCGCCGATGCCGAGCAATGGAGGCGGTTGTTCGATACGGGAGTCACGTCGGATTCGCCGGAAGCGCAACGGCTGGCCGCGCAGATTATGGACAAGAACATCAAGGCCCAAGTGCCGCAGGATGCGGAAGAACAGGCCGCCATGCCGTTGTCAGACACGCTCGGCGTCGTCCGCTCCGCTCTGTGCGGCGACCCACACTTTGCCGATCCGTGTGGAGCGGCGCTGTACGGCAGCAAGGCGTGCGCAGACTTCGCCAACGAGGCCACTCGCATTCACGTTCAGCGTCTTGCACAGCAGCTTGAACGACAGCTGGACCAGCGGCCGGCTAGTAGTTGATCATTTCGATTTCCGGCCCCATATCCTCGGTCTGGGTCAGTCCGGTCTCGTGGAATCCGATGTGTCGGTAGAATCCCTGAGCGTTGGTGTTGAAACCGACGACCCACAAGACGAGCCGGTCGTTGCCGACTGCCTGCCGTCCGGCTTCGACCAGAGCGCGGCCGACTCCGTGGCGATGCTCGGATTCCAACACGTACAATGACGCCAGTTCCGCGGCCTCGGGCCGATTGATCGGGGGCCGCGGAGTGCGCAGCAGTTCGATGAATCCGACCACACGGTCGTCAGCCAACGCGATCAGCACAACCTGGTTGGGGTCGGCGGCGTGGCCACGGGTCAGCTTGAGTGCGAATGCCGGGGTGATCGCATCCACGATGTCCTGCGGGATATGCCCCTGATTGAGCTCGCGCCATGTACGCGATTGGACTTCGGCCTTCTGCATGAACCACTGCGGCTCGATGGGAACAATGCGGGTCGTCATGTCTTGCATTATATGCCGTTGCCGCAGAGACGCCCGTTCGTGAATCATGCGATCATCCTCGCCATCTGCCGGTGTTCGGCATCGCGCCATTCGCCCGCGGTGATGATGCGGTAGACGCAGTCATAGTGACGGTCGATGAGCGGGAAATAATCCTGTTTCGACTCGGCGACGACGTGCAGGCCGCACTTGGCCTGAACTCGCCCGGATTGCGTGTTCTCGGCGTAGTGGCCGCCCCATACCGCGTCCTTGCGCAGCGTGTCGAAGGCGTAGCCGAGCACGGCGGTCAATGCTTCGGGCATGTATCCCTTGCCCCAGAACGGCCGGCCGATCCAGTATCCGAGTTCCAGCGCGCTGTCGCCAAGGTACTTGCCGTAGCGTTTGGTGAGTTCAGGATCGGCGGCAACGGCGTCGGCGGTGCGGTGGCTGACGGGCTTGAGCGCGATGCTGCCCACAGGCGCGTTGCTGTTCGGCGCGCCGCCCTTGATGGTAATGGCCCAGTTGTTTTCGACCGCGAGGATATTGCGTATGTCATGCATGCTGCCTTCGACGCTGGTGTGTGGCGGCCAGCCGCATCTCAGCCCGATTTCCGGGTCGCTGGCATACCGGAACAGCGATGCCGCCTCAGCCGCGTCATCGATCTTCCAAGGGCGTAGCAGCAGTCGTTCGGTCTCGATGGTGTCCATGGCGATTCCTCTCGTTCGTTTGCCCGACGGGTACGGGCAAGGATAACACCTAACACCGTATCAGGGGGGGGTCGTGCGGCAGGATGCCAAAACTCGCAGATAGGGGGCCTTTCCCACCGAAAACGGTCGTATCTCCAAGTTTTGGCATCCCGTTGCGTTATGTACGCTTGACATCCCGCGGGCGCAAGCCAATCATGGGACGCATGGGCATCGCAATCAAACGGATATATGAGTCGCCGGAGGCTCCGGACGGGTATCGCGTGCTGGTCGACCGTCTGTGGCCTCGCGGCATGACGAAGGAGCGCGCGGCATTGGACCTGTGGATGAAGGACGTCGCCCCCTCTCCCCAGCTGCGCAAGTGGTTCGGGCACGATCCCGCCAGATTCGCGGAATTTCGCGCCCAATACATCGCGGAGCTCGATGCCAACGCTGCTACCGAGGAACTGCTGCGCATCTGCGCGGAGTATTCCGACGTGACCTTGCTGTACGCCGCCAAGGACCCTCAGATCAATCATGCCCTGGTGCTGCGCGATTATCTTGAGGATGCGACTGCGGCGAAATGAAAACGGCGCCGACCCGCCACGACAGCCGGGAACCATCGCCGGGAAACGATACGAATGAAGGGACAACACGGATGAAGGAACTGTATATCGGATCGCACCTGTCCACGGCAGGCGGGTGGAGCGCGCTGCTGAAACGCTCGCATGAGGAACACGGCACCACATTCGCGTTCTTCCCGCGCTCGCCGTACGGGCGGCCATCCAAGGCGCTCAACCCGTCCGGGGCCGTCGCATTCGCGCGGCAGTTGACGGCCGAGCATTACGGCCCGCTCGTCGTCCACGCTCCCTACGTCTACAACCTCGCCGGCAAGGATCCCGACAAGCGCGAGTTCGCCATACGGGCGCTCGCCGAGGACATCCGACTGCTGACGCCGATCCGTGAGACCGGGCAGGAGATATACATCAACATCCATCCCGGTGCGCACGTGGGGCAAGGGCCCGATCGCGGATGCTCTCTGATCAGCGATGGCCTCAACCGCGTGTTCGGGCTGGAGCCGGGCATCATGGTGCTGCTGGAGACGATGGCGGGCAAGGGCACCGAATGCGGGCGAAACTTCGAGGAGCTGGCGACCATCATCGACGGCGTCGATGACAAGGCGAACGTGGGCGTCACCGTCGACACGTGCCATGTGCTGGACGCCGGTTATGATCTGGTGAACGACTTCGACGGCGTGATGCGGCAGCTGGACGACGTCATCGGGCTCGAACGCGTCAAGGCGGTGCACGTCAACGACTCCCAGTTCGGCCTGTCATCGCACAAGGACCGCCACGCCAACATCGGCGACGGCCGCCTCGGCATCCCGTTCTTCACCAGAATGGTCAACGACCCGCGTCTGTCACGGTTGCCGATGATCCTCGAAACCAAGGAACTGACCGAGACCACGCATCGCGAGGAGATCGCCCTGCTGCGCGGTCTCGTGCAGTGAGCGTACCAGTGGCCGCGGCCGCGTTCTCCGTGACGGTGACGCGACGGGAGACGCCGATAGCGCCGTCTTGTGCTAGCGTGGTTTGTCCGGCGAACGTGACGCGCGCCGAGCCAGGACGAGTGGAAAGAGAGGCCTTTCGTGGGTGATATCCGACGGGAGATGGAACGGCTGAGGCCGGTCTATGAAACCGGCGTGCTGAGACTGCTGCTCCGTCAGAATTCGATGATGTACGTGGCGCTGCTCCGCGCGGCCTTCGACCCGTTGACCGGCGAGCTGCCCCGTGAGACCCTGGAGGAAAGCTTCTCGCAAAGCCTGTCCCGGCTCGTCGACTCCGGCGAATACCAGCTCAGGGAGGATCAGACCATCGCGGACGCCTCCCGGCGCATCCTCGCCGACCTGACCCGTGAGGGCGATGACGATTACGCATGGCTCGCCAACTCGCATGACGCCGCATCGCACCGGTTCCTGTACCGTCTCACCGCCCGCGCCCATCGTGCGATCGAGGCGCTGTCGCGGCTTGAGGATGACTCCCGCACGCTGTCGGGCGCGCAGGCGAACTCGATCATCATGGAGATCGAGCATGCGCGCATGCAGCTTACCGCCGACCCCGGCGAGCGCGTGGCGTTGCTCAACCGGGAGATCAAGGCGCGCAAACACGAGATACGTCAGATACGCCACGGTCAGCGGCAGGCGGCGCTCACCGAATCGCAGGTCGAGGACGTGATTGCAGTGATTCACAACACGCTGCGCGGCGTGCCCATAGACCTGCGTGAACTCGTGTTGACCGAACGGGACAACGGTGACGCGCTCCGCCGCCGCATGCAGGCGGGCGACATGAGCGTCGACGACATCCTGACCTCGTACCACGACGAATACCGCAGGTCTTTCAGCGAGTCCGACAGCGGAAGACGCTTCGAGGACGCGTTCCAGGTGATCATCACCGACGAGGGACGGCAGCAGATCGACGCGGCCCTGCGCGACATCGCCCACACGCCGTATCTGGCCGGCGAGTCCGGCGTCCTGCTCGATCAGGTGCGTGCCGAGCTTTCGCGCATCTATGACGGCATCGAGGCGGTGCGTCGCCAGATGCGCGTATCCGACGAGGCGATCAGCCGTCTGGTGCGACAGCAGACCGATACCCGATACCGCACGATGCTCGGCAAGCTCAACCGTCTGTATGCCCACGTCAACGCCGACGCGAAGGCGCATCAGGGCGACGATGCGAGACCGTACCGGACCGATACCGCGGCCGGCAGGTTCCCTCCGCTGCCGTCGCGCCCCGCGCGCCCGATGGTACGAACGACCACCCCGGGATTGTCCGTCCCGCAGACACCGGGCGATGCGACCGCGCCCGACCTGCGTTCGATGATCGACAACGGGGGACCGCGGCTGCGGCGCATGGCCGCGCTCATCCTCGAATCGCCCGTCTACGCGGACGACGGGAACGGCGCCATCGACATCGTCGCCAGCTTCAACGGGCTGCCGAAAGCCGAGCGGAAGGAAAGCGAGCTCGTCGGTTTCCTGGGAGAGCTCGGCTGCGGGGACGAAGCCGGCGTCGCATGGCATTGCATATCGGCAGACGGAAGCCCGAGGGACTGGATCACCGGCCCAGTGCTCGCACAAGAGGATGAATTGCACGACATCGTGAAGGAGGACTGACATGAGCGACCTGACGAACGACACCGCCCAGCCGGACGCGGACATGGACATGATTGACGACGACATGACCGGCACCGGCAGTGCCGATACCGACAGTGCCAGTACCGGCGTGGATGACATGGGTGCGGCGGACGTCGAATACGATGGCGCGGACGCGGAAGGCGCGGTCAACCCATACGCCCTGTTCGAGGGCGACACGGGCGACATGACCGCCGACGCGCGCATGGTGGCGATCATGCTCAAACGCGAGCGCTACATCAGCGGACGTTTCTATGACCTGGCGCTCGACAACCGCGCGGCGGTCATCCGTTCGCTCAACAACGACCTGCTCGATCTGGTCGTCAACGAGCACTACCGCGTCATGTACGCCACCGCGGTGAGCGGGCCGGACATGACGCTGCGCGCGCTCAAGACCCGTGCGAGCCTCAAACGTGAGGAGGCGGCGCTGCTGGCGTTCCTGCGCATCCGCGTGCTCGAATACGAGAACGCCCACGTCGCGCCGGACGAATGGCTGGTCAGCTTCGAGGAGATCCGAGCGGCGCTCGCCACCGGCGCCGGGTACCTCGCCTCGCGCAACGACGAGGAGGGCGTGCTCAGGCAGGTGGGCGCGATCGTGTCCGTCATGTGCACGTACGGCTATCTCAGGCAGCTCGACGATGACGAGACGATGTACCGCATCACGCCGCTGGTGCCGGTGGTGCTGGACCGTCAGCTGGCGGACAGCTGGCTCGCAGTCGCGGACCGGGACGACGATGACGAGCCGGCCGGTGACATGGCCCCGGCCGGCTCGCGGTCTGCAGCCGGCGATACGTCGAACGCCGATGCGAGCGGCGCCGATGACGATGGCGATTCGGACGACGCGGGACCCGACGCCGAACTGTTCGAGGCTCCGCTGTTCGATGACGACGCCGATGCGGACGCCGCCGAGAACATCAAGGGCGCCGATGATGCCAATGGCGCGAACGACAGCGACATTGACGACGAGACCGCCTCGGACGGCGGCACTGCACGGGAAGGGGAGTGACGATGAGCGGCAAGGACATGCAGATGATCGCCGACCGATGGATGATGGAAAGCAGGAGGCTCGTCAACTGGGGATCCTATGAGGGCTACCATGAGTTCCGTCCCTCCACGGACTCGCAACTGCCGGTGACGTTGCTCGCCGGCGCGAGCGAATCCGGCAAGTCGACGCTGGTCGACGCGCAGATATCGCTGCTCTACCCGACCGGCACGCCCTTCAACAAGGCGTCGAATTCGGGGCGTTCGGAACGAAGCGACTACACCTACCTGCGCGGCATGATCGGCGTGGGAGGCTCCGACGGCGTCGACGAACCGATGTACCTGCGCGGCCGGGACGAGTCCGGCGTGCCCCGGTCCATATGGGGCGCGATCGTCGACACCTACCGAAACTTCACCACCGGTCAGATACTGTCCTGCGGCAAGTTCCTCTATCTGATGCCCGGCGACGGGCGCGGCGACGTCCGACGGCTGTACCTGGCATGGGACAAGCCGATCGACCCGCGCCGCATGGACGTGTTCCGCGAGTCGTCGTTCACGCCCACGCAGCTGAAATCCACGTATCCGGGGTGCGTCACCTTCCCGAACGCCGAGGCGTTCCACACCCATATTTGGGATGTCATGGGCCTGAGCGCGGAGGCATGCCGTCTGCTGGCCCGCATCCAGTCGGCCGACGCCCCCTCCCGCCTTGACGACATCTTCAAACAGGGCGTGCTGGGCGTGCCCGAGGCGCTGGACCTGGCCCGTGCGACCGTGGAGGATTACGAGCGTTACGACGCGAACTTCCGAAGCATGGAGGAAAAGACCAGACGCATGGGCAAGTTGCGTGCCATCACCGCCAGCTATGACGACTACGAGTCGGCCCGTGACGCGGTCCACTCGTTCGACGCGGTGAACCCGGCCACGAAGTCCGGCTCGGCGACGATCCGAGCATGGGCGATCCGCCGCATGATCGGCGAGGTCAACGAACGGCAGCCGCTCGACAGGCGTCTGCGTGACGAGCGACGCAGTGAGGCGCGGGCTGCCGGCAAGCGCATCGAAAGCCTGCGCACCCGCATCGACGCGGTGCGCGAGCGCATGCGAGGCCTCGACGGCGGCGACCTGACACGGCTCGACGCGGAAATGCGGCAGGCGGAACGCGCGCTGGCGGACATCACCGCCGGCAGACAGCGCATCGGGCGCATGTTCGAGGCGGCCGGCGAGGAGTTCCCCAAAGACGAGCACGCGTGGGACGAGCGGCGCATCGAGGCCGTGACGTTCATGCGCTCATATGAGCAGCGCAAGGGACTGCTGGACGACATGCGCAACCAGACGTACGCCGCGCACGCGTCCGTCAAGCAGACGCTGCAGCGGCTGAACGACGATTACGAACGCCAGAAATCGCAGCGCACCCGCATCTCCCGCCAGATGGACGAGACCCGCGCCATGCTGTGCCGGGCCACCGGGCTGGGCCCGAGCGAACTGCCGTACGTCGCGGAGCTCATGGACGTGCGCGAGGATCAGGAGCATTGGCGCCTCGCCATGAACGCCGCATACGGATCCATGGCCCAGACCATCCTCGTCGACAAGCGCCATGAGCGTGGATTCGCAGCCAAGGTCAGCGCCATCGACCCGCACGCCATGGCGCGGCGCACCTGGCAGTTCGTCGACACCGAACGCGGGGGAGCGGGGAACGGGCCCGGCGGCGCGAACACGGGTGCGACCGGCGGGACGGACGGAGAGGTGTGGCTGTCCTCGAAGCTGCGCTACCGCGAGGATTCCCCGTTCGCCGGCTGGCTGCGCGAGCAGACCAGCTCCGAGCGTCTCGATGCCCTGTGCGTCGACGGCATCGACGACTCCGACCATGCCGTGCGGCAGGTGCAGGCCGACGGGCAGATCAAATCCGGCAAACGCGGCCAGCATGGCATCAAGGACCGTCAGCAGGTCATCGGATTCGTCAACGAAAGCTATTTGGCGCAACTGCGCACGCGCATCCAGGACGCGCAACGTCAATGCGACGAGACCGCGCAATCGTACGCGAGCGCGAAGGAACAGGCCGACCGCCTGCAGCGAGAGCGCGAACTCGCCGACCAGCTCGCATACACCGCATGGGAGAAGATCGACGAGAACAGCGCGAAGGCGGCGATCGCCGACATCGAACGCACCATCGCCTCGGTCAGGAACAATCCCAAGCTCGCCGAACTCGACACGTTGCAGGAATCGCTGTCCAAGGAGCTCGACCGCTCGCAGCGCCAGCGCATCGACATCGAACGGCAGGCCGAGCTCGCCGATCAGGCGGTGAACGCAGCGCAGGCATGGCTCGACGAGCATGCCGCGCAGCCGCAGCCGCAACCGCAGACGCGGCCGCTCGACGGGGAAGCGGCGGACGTTTCGCCAAAAGCCGTCACGAACGGACGGACTCTCCTGACGGACGAGGTGGAGGAGGCGCTCGCCGAATCATATGAGCAGCGTCTCTCCGGTCTGGGGGATGCGACGACCCGCGCCCACATGATCATCGGCGCGGGGGCGCCGCAGCGTATGGCTCAGGGGGATACCTTCGCCGACCGTGTCATCGCCGGCATCGGCAAGGATCTGGAGGCGCGCGTCTCCATGCTCGAAGGTCGTGCGGCGTCGGCCCGCACCGCCGTCGAGGCGCGGATGGGCGCCTATATCGAGATGTATGCGGGCGGTGACGATACGATCGCCGCCAGCGTGGACGACTACCGGTATTACCAGGACGAGTTGGAAAGCCTTTCGAAGCTCGCCACCGTCGAAGCCACCGCCGTCGAATACCACAACTGCCTCGACAAGCTGCTGATGAGCTTCCTGACCATCAAACGCGCGATAGACACCGACGCCGGAGACATCCACGACCAGCTGGAACGCATCAACGCGATGCTGGACGGCCAGCAGTTCGGCCCGCGCCACGGCAGCCTGTCCCTGCACGCGGACGTGCGGCGCCCCGAGCGCGCGTTCTGGTCGGCCCTGACCCGCGTGATCGGCACCCTCAACGACCGCAAGGCGGCACAGACGGACGACGATCTTGACGGGGCCCGGTGCGCGTTCGCGTCCTGCGCCGCGATGATCGACATGCTGCGCCGCGAGATCGGGCAGATCAGGGACGTCAACGGCGTGAAAAGCTACGGCGCCCGCAACCTCGACCCGCGGTGCCGATCCTCGTTCTACGCGCTCGTGCGCCACTCGGACGGGCAGGTCGAACGCATCACCTCGACCGGCGGACGGTCCGGCGGCGCCCTGCAGGAGCTGACCTCGTTCGTGTACGGCGCGGCGCTGATCTACCTGCTCGGCGGCGGCATGGACAACAAGCTCAAGCCTTCCTACACGACGCTCTTCCTTGACGAGGCGCTCATCAAGGCCGACGGCCGGTATACGCGGCGCGCGCTGTCCGTACTGCCGAGACTGGGTTTCCAAGTCATCGTCTCCGCCCCTGAAAGCAAGACGGGCGAGATACTGGAGGTCTCCACCAAGGCATACGTGACCCGCAAGGACCCCGACACCGGCTACACCACGCTGCACGAAGCAAGACTGGACGGCATCGATGAGATGGACGGCGCAGATGAGCCGGAAGGTACCGTCGAGTCGGATGACGCCGCCGAATAGGCGGCGCCGATGACGCGGCAAACCATGGCCAGGATCCAGGACGGCCTGCCCGGCCGGCGTATAGTTGCACTGACATCCAAGGAGCGACAGATATGAGCGACACGAACACCCAGAACACCCAGAATGCCGGCAACGCCGGACCCGTCGCGGCGGCACCCGCCCAGGGCAAGCAGCTGCCGGAGGCATGCGAGCACACCACCAGACACAGCATCACCGTCAATGGCGTCGAACTCGACTATGCGGCGACCGTCGGCACGATACTCATCGACACGCCGAAGGTACCCAAGGCCGCGAGCATCTTCTTCACCGCGTTCGACCTCGTGAACGGCGAAGGCAAGACAGACCCGGCCCGACCGGTCACGTTCATCTTCAACGGAGGCCCGGGCTCATCCACCACGTTCCTGCTCATGGGCTCGATCGCCCCGAAGCGCATCAACGTCCCCGACGCCGCTCCGGTGCCGGCCGCCCCCTACGCGCTCGTGGACAACGCGCACACGCTGCTGCCCGTCTCCGACCTCGTGTTCATCGACGCGGCCGGCGCCGGATTCTCCGAGATCCTCGACGCGGCCAAGCCGGAACTGTGGTCGGTGGACGGCGACGTCGCCGGCTTCAGCGCGTTCATCAGGGCGTACCTGAGCAAACACCACCGCTGGAACTCGCCCAAATACGTGCTCGGCGAATCCTACGGCACCACGCGCGGCGCGGCGCTCGCATACCGGCTGCAGCAGGACGGTGTGGCGCTGAACGGACTGACGCTCATCTCCAACGTGCTCGACTACACGTTCACGTCCGACCTGATCGACGAATTCTACGTCGGATATTTCCCGACCTATGCGTCCGTGGCGAAATATCACGGCCGAGCCGCGTCGGACGTCAAGCTCGACGAGCATCTGAAGGCCGCCCGTGCCTTCGCCGCGGGGCCGCTGCGTCTCGCCCTGGCCGCCGGGGACTCGCTTGACGACGAGACCCGGCATAAGGTCGCACGCCGATACGCCGAGCTGACCGGACTGGACGAGCGGTATGTCTACGACTCCAATCTGCGCGTGTCCGATCCGAGGTTCCGCAAGGCGCTGCTGCATGACGAGGACAAGATCGTCGGACGCTACGATGGCCGCGTCGCCGGCTACGACCTCGACCGCATGAACGACGAGGAGACGTTCGTCGTCGACGACGCCTGGCTCGACCCCGCGTATTCGAGCCTGTGCAACGCCTATCTGCGCGACGAGCTCGGCTGGGACCGCATGCCGGAGCGCAAGGGCTTCGCCGACTTCGACTGGAACGCCACCGAGCCGGGCAAGGGCTGGATGTGGTGGCACCGGATGCCCGGCGAATCGGGCTGGGTCATGACCCAACCGAACGTGTTGCCCGATCTGGCCGCGGCCATCGCGCACCAGCCGACCATGAAGGTGCTGCTCGGCAACGGCGTCTACGACCTGTGCACGCCGTTCTTCCAGACCGAATACGACATCGATCACCTGATGCTGCCGAAGCCGCTGCGCCGCAACGTGGCCTTCGCCTACTACCCGGCCGGGCACATGCTCTACAGCAGCGAGGCGAGCCTCGCCAAGTTCACCGCCGACCTCACGCGGTTCTACGCGTCCGATGTGAGCGGACTGTCCGCGATCGACGAGCGCCCGGCGGCCGTGGTCCCGTCGATATCCCTGTAGTCGCGGGTGCATCGTGACGCCGGACGCATTCCGCCATCGGTGTTACAGCCGATCGGATATAGGTCGATGCCTGTAGGATGTGTGATGGCACGGATTCATGCGGCGACGGTAAGGACGAACATGATTGACGAAGTGGTGTTTCTGCGGCACGGACGGACCGCCTTCAATGTGGCGAGGCGGTTGCAGGGGCAGATCGACGTGCCCCTCGACGTCATCGGCCAGTGGCAGGCCGACCAGAGCGCGTCGGAGCTTGCGCGACGCTACTACTGGGCGAAGGTGGCCAACATCGCCCGGCATTCGGATACGCTGGCCCAGCCGGGGCCGGGGGCGGCGAAATCCAGCGACATCGAGGACTACCGGCAGGTCCCCGCATCCTCGCGACGCATGGTCGTCGTCTCGTCCGACCTGTTCCGTGCGTTGCAGACCGCGCACGCGTTCGCCGATATGCTGGGACTGGACGTGACCGCGGACGCGCGCCTGCGCGAACGCAGCTTCGGGCAGTGGGAGGGCATGACCCGCGACGAGATTCGAGCGGAGCATGCCGACGCCTATGATTCGTGGCGGATCCACACCGGCGGCGAGCTCGCGTTCGGCGTGGAGAGCCGCATCGCCACAGGACTGCGCGGCGCCGATGCGGTGCTCGACCTGGTGCGCGGCATCAACGCGGAGCATGCCGATGAGCCGACCACCCTGATGCTCGTCGGGCACGGCTCATGGCATGTGGCCACGATCGAGACCCTGCTCGGCATGGACCCCGACAACCTGAGCAACCTGGATGGCATGCGCAACGCGTTCTGGTCGACGCTCAGACCGGTATACCGGCCTTCGGGCGGCGTCGAATGGATGATGACGGCGTTCAACCAGGGGCCGGCGGTCGCTGCTCTGTGCGATTGGGAGAACGGCCCGCAGTCCCTGCACGGCCCGCACATGCCGATGTGGAAGCCGATCGAGGGGTGAAGCCGGCGGCGGGGCCGGCCGCGGCGGATTTGCAAGTCGTGGCATAGGGGCTATCCTTGTTGAGGCTTCCAGACGACGTGACATGCCGCCCGCGGGTCCGGTCATGTTCGGTAGTGTTCGGTTATGAGAGGTGGGTGAGACTACATGTTGAGGATGTTCAGCACGATTAACGGCCAAGTGGAGCAGATCGAAAAACCTGAGAACGGCTCCTGGCTGTGTCTGTCCGAACCCACCGACGTGGAACTCGCCACGGTCTCCCAGCAGACCGGCGTCGACCTCGCCGACCTGCGCGCCCCGTTGGATGACGAGGAACGTTCGCGCATCGACGTCGAGGACGATTACACGATGATCATCGTGGACATCCCGACCGTCGAGGAGCGCGGGGGCCGTGACTGGTACGAGACCATCCCTCTGTCGATCATCGTCACCGAAGACCTCATCATCACCGTATGCATGCAGGACACGCCGGTGCTGCACCCGTTCATGGAGGGAACGATCCGAGGGTTCAACACGTTCATGCGTTCGCGCTTCATCCTCCAGATCCTCTACCGCAACGCCAGCACATACCTGAGGTACCTGCGCATCATCGACCGTGAAAGCGACAAGCTCGAATTCAAGCTGCGTCACGCCATGCAGAACCGCGAGATCATGATGCTGCTTGAGCTGAGCAAGACCTTGGTCTATTTCACCACGTCGCTCAAATCGAACGAGATCGTCATGGAGAAGCTGACCACGCTCGCGCGCATCCAGCAGTACCCGGACGACGAGGACCTGCTCGACGACGTCATCATCGAGAACAAGCAGGCCATCGAGATGGCGAACATCTACAGCGGCGTTCTCGCGAACATGACCGACGCCTTCGCCTCGATCGTCTCCAACAACCTGAACAACGTGATGCGCATCTTCACGATCATCTCCATCACGCTGTCGATCCCGACGCTGATCTTCTCCATGTACGGCATGAACTTCGTGCCGGGGCAGCTGGGCATGCCGTTCACCGGCAAGACATGGGGCTTCACGCTGATCATCGCGATATCCGTCGTGCTCTCCGCCGTCGTCGCGTGGTTCCTGACCCGTTCGCGCATGTTCAAATGACGGGAACGGCATGACAGGGCTGCAACACACGAAGGCGGGGCGCCGGCGCATCATGCGTCGCTTTTCGGCGGCGCTGGCTGCGGTGCTGTGGACCGCGGGATCCCTGACCGCCTGCGGCTCCTCGAGTTCCCGGGATGATGCGAACGGCGTGTCGATACGGCAGCCGGAGGGGCCCACGGTGTCGATCGGCGTCGCCTCCGACCAGCCCGGTCTGGGCGTATGGCACAACGGCGGGTATTCGGGCTTCGACGTGGATGTGGCCCGTTACGTCGCCAAGGCGCTGGGATACGCGGACAAGCAGATCGTCTTCAAGCCGGTGACGCCCCGTTCCCGCGTCTCCATGCTGGAAAGCGCGCAGGTCGACATGGTGGTGTCCAGCTTCGGCATCACCGAACGGCATGAGTCGGCGGTGACGATGACCGGCCCGTATCTAATCGTCCGGCAGGATCTGCTGGTGAGGGCCGCCGACGCGGACGACATCACCGGCATCAAGGACATGAACGGGCGCAAGGCGTGCGTGGTTGCCGGCAGCGACGTGACCGACGCCGTGCGCAGCCAGGCGCCCAAGGCGTCCATCGAGGAGCGTGACGATTACGGGCAGTGCCTGACGTCACTGCTCATCGGTGACGTCGACGCCGTAGCCGCGGGCGACGCCATCCTCACCGGCCTCGCGACCGTGAAAGGCAACGGGTACGTGCAGGTGGTCGGGGCTCCGTTCGGCGAGGAGCGATACGGCATCGCGGTCAAGCACGGGAATACGCAGCTCGCCGACAGCATCGGTGACATACTGAGCGACATGATCGGCGACGGCACGTGGCGGCAGGCCGTGCGGGGCATGCGCCGGCAGATCGGCTACACTGTCGACTCCAAGCTCAATCCGCCGGATCCCGCGGCATCGTCGGACACGGCGTCGTCGGACCCGGAGCAGGGCGACGAATGATGAAGGCCGGCGGGCTGCGCGCGGCTCGCCCCGTCGGCGTCGCACGTCGATTATCGACCGGATGCGCGGCATGCCATGACCTGCGTGAGGATGGTGTCCAGTTGCGTGGCGATAATCCTTGTCTATGAGTGACAACGAGAAGACCACGCAACCCGCGTCCACCGATTCCACCGAACCCGCATACCGTTACAACGCGGCACTCGCGCAGGACATCGAAGGCAAATGGCAGAAGATCTGGGATGACAAGGGCACGTTCTGGGCCGCCAACGTCAACGGCGACCTCAAGGACGGCAAGGGCCGCAACGCAGACGGCCGCCCGGCATACTTCGCGATGGACATGTTCCCATACCCGTCAGGCAAGGGCCTGCACGTGGGCCACCCGCTGGGCTATCTCGCCTCCGACGTGGTCTCCCGCTACCACCGCATGAAGGGCGAGAACGTGCTGCACGCCATGGGTTATGACGCCTTCGGCCTGCCCGCGGAACAGTACGCCGTGCAGACCGGGCAGCACCCGCGCGTCACCACGCTTGCCAACATCGCCAACATGTCCCGCCAGCTGCACCGCATGGGACTGAGTTTCGACGACCGTCGCTCCTTCGCGACGATTGACCCCGGCTATGTGCGCTGGACCCAGTGGATCTTCTCGCGCATCTACGATTCCTGGTACGACGAGGACGCCGTGAACCCCTCCGGCTCCAAGGGCTCCGCCCGCCCGGTCAGCGAGCTCGTCGCCAAGTTCGAATCCGGCGAGAAGGCCATCCCCGGCCATGAGTCCGACGGCAAGGCGTGGGCCGACCTCGACCAGGCCGAACAGCAGGACATCCTCAACGACTTCCGCCTCGCCTACATCTCCAAGTCCCCGGTCAACTGGTGCCCGGGTCTGGGCACCGTGCTCGCCAACGAGGAGGTCACCGCCGAAGGCAAGTCCGAACGCGGCAACTTCCCGGTCTTCCAGCGCGAGCTGCGCCAGTGGTCGATGCGCATCACCAAGTACGGCCATCGCCTCATAGAGGACCTCGACGGCATCGACTGGCCCGAGAAGGTCAAGCTCATGCAGCGCAACTGGATCGGCGAATCCCACGGTGCCTCCGTGCACTTCACCGTGGCCACCGCCGACGGCAGCAAGGACATGGAGATCTACACCACCCGTCCCGACACCCTGTTCGGCACCACGTTCGCCGTCGTCTCCCCGGAGCATCACCTGCTGGAGAACGTGCCCGCCGAATGGCCGGCCGACGTTCCCGAGGATTGGAAGGGCGGCTATGCCACCCCGGTCGAGGCAGTGAAGGCCTACAGGCTCGCTGCCGAGGCCAAGACCGCCAAGGATCGTGTGGATGAGGGCGGCGAGAAGACCGGCCTGTTCACCGGCCTGTACGCCACCAACCCGATTACCGGAGCCAAGCTGCCGCTGTTCACCGCCGACTACGTGCTCATGGATTACGGCACCGGCGCCATCATGGCCGTGCCGGGCGGCGACCAGCGCGATTACGATTTCGCCGTCAAGTTCGGTCTGCCGGTCATCTACACCGTCAAGCCCCTGCCCGAATCCGGCGACGACCTGGCCAATTACGAAGGCAAGGCCCCGTTCGTCTCCCACGACGGCATCGTGATCAACTCATCCGTCGAGGCCACCGCCGCCAAGGGCGACGCGCTGAGCCTTAACGGCCTGCGCGTCGATGACGCCATCGCCAAGGTCAATGCCTGGCTCGAATCCGCCGGTGTGGGCAAGGGCACGGTCAGCTACCGTCTGCGCGACTGGCTGTTCTCCCGCCAGCGCTACTGGGGCGAGCCCTTCCCGATCGTCTATGGCGAGGACGGCGCCCCGCACCTGCTGCCGGACTCGGCTTTGCCGATCAACCTGCCCGACGTGCCCGACTACGAGCCGCGCACCTTCGACCCGATGGACGCCGAGTCCAACCCGGAGGCGCCGCTGAGCCGCAACGAGGACTGGGTCAAGGTCGAGCTCGACTTGGGCGACGGCAAGAAGACCTACTATCGCGACACCAACACCATGCCGAACTGGGCCGGCTCCTGCTGGTACTACATGCGTTACATCGACCCGTCTGACACCGAGCACATGGTCGAGAAGGACGAGTTCGACTACTGGATGGGCCCGAACCACAACAAGTACTCGGGCGACGAGGGCGGCGTGGACTTGTACATCGGCGGCGTCGAGCACGCCGTGCTCCACCTGCTCTACTCCCGCTTCTGGCACAAGGTGCTCTTCGACCTCGGCTACGTGGATTCGGCCGAGCCGTTCCACAAGCTGTTCAACCAGGGCATGATCCAGGCGTACGCCTACACCGATGACCGTGGCCAGTACGTGCCGGCCGACGAGGTCGTGGAAGGCCCCGCCAGGGCTGACGGCGAGCCGACGTTCACGTGGAACGGCGAGCACGCCAACCGCGAGTTCGGCAAGATGGGCAAGAGCCTGAAGAACATCGTCACCCCGGACTACATGTACGAGAACTACGGTGCGGACACGTTCCGCCTGTACGAGATGAGCATGGGCCCGCTGGACGAGTCCCGCCCGTGGAACACGCGCAACGTGGTCGGCGGCATGCGCTTCCTGCAGCGACTGTGGCGCAATGTGGTCGACGAGACCTCCGGCGAGGTGCACGTGACTGAGGACACCCCGGATGTCAAGACCCTGAAGCTGCTCAACAACACGATCGCCGAGGTGACCGTGGAGATGGAGGGCATGCGTCCGAACACCGCCATCGCCAAGCTCATCGTGCTCAACAACCACCTGACCTCACTGCCCGCCGTGCCGCGCGCCGCCGTCGAGCCTCTGATCCTCATGCTCGCACCGATCGCGCCGCACATCTGCGAGGAGATGTGGTCCAAGCTCGGGCATGACGAATCCCTGTCCGCCGAGCCGTGGCCCGTCGCCGACGAGAAGTACGTCGGCCATGACACCGTCACCGCCGTGGTGCAGATCAAGGGCAAAGTGCGTGCCAAGCTTGAGGTGCCGGTTGACATCGACCCGGCCGACCTCGAAAAGCAGGCGCTTGAGGCGGTCGCCGACCGGTTGGGCGGCAAGACGCCGCACAAGGTGATCGTCAAGGCCCCGAAGATCGTCTCCATCGTCCCCGCCGAGTGATTCCGCCGGCGACACGCCGAAAATGTGGATAACTCCCGAGCCTTCGACCACATAGGCCGATTCGGCTGGACTTCATGCCCATGTTCCCTCACGCTGGAAGCATGGGCATTTCTCATTCAGGGGATCAAACGGCGACTCGGCGGTTGCGCGGCATGGACGATGGCCGCCACGCCGGGATTCCTGCCGTGCCCGACGTAATCGGGATCGGAACATCTGTCGCGACGGATGCCGGAACGGGCGTGTCTCCTCCTCCGGCGCCGCCACCGGGGGATTTTTCCAGACCGGTGCCGTCGCATGGCGAGAGTCATACCGAGAAACATGCCGACGTGGCCGATTCCACCACGCCTGCCGTCGAGCCAATAAGCCGTCTGATGGGTGTGCGCCCTGACGACGGCATGCGGGGCCAGTCCGCGAAGCGGGACGTGCCGCGGCTGAGATTCCGCCCGTTCCACGCGGTGACGGTGATGCTGGTGCTGACCACGGCCCTGTGCGCGAGCCTGACGATGCTGCTGCAGCAGTCCCTGCGGTACGTGTCGGCTCAATCCCATAACGCCGCGATGCAGAATGCGGGAGGGAAGGAAACGGGTATCGCCGAAACGTTACCCGGTGGAAGTGACGGCAGCGACTCCATGAATGGCGACGGGTCGAACTCTGGTGGAACGGGCTCCGATCAGGAGAATTCCGGTGGGGCGGGCGACGCTGAATCGCAAGGAGACGGCGTGGAGTCCTCCGCGGGCAGTCAGGCTGCGCAGAACGGGCGATCATCGCAGCAGGGGAGTGACGGTTCGGACGATGGGGCCACCGCAGATACGAGGATCGATCTCAATACCGCGACCGCAGAGCAGCTGGATTCCATTCCCGGCGTGGGGCCGGTGACCGCGCAGCGCATTCTCGATCACCGGCGCAGCATCGGGAGGTTCACCAGCGTCGACCAGCTGCTGGATGTCTCCGGCATCGGCGCGAAGACGCTCACCAAGATACGGCCGTGGGTGCGTGTGTGAGGTGGGGGATGAGGAGACGGTACATGCGGGATGACGGGCATATGCAGGGTGGCGGCTGCCACGACCGCCGTCGGAGGGACCATACCGGAAGGCGTCGCGACTCGACCGATGGGCATCGGGAATGCCCGTCATCGCGGGCCTTCGCCATCCGCCGCGAAAACGGCGGTAGGGACTTCAGGATGCTGCCGGCGGCTCTCGCCGCGTGGATGGCTTCGGCGGCGGCTCACCAATGGTGGCGATGGCTGACCTTGATGGATGATGACCCGATGTCGGTCACGGGGTATGCGATTGGTGCGTTGGCTGTGATGCTGCTGCCGGTGGTCCTCGTTGTGCCGTCGCTGGCGTCACACGGGCTGATACGCCCGTTGCGAGCCTCGCTCGGGGATGCCGTGGCCGTGATGGCCGTGGCCGGACTACTGTCGGCCGCCGCGGCGGTGACCGCGGACAGTGTGCGCTGGCATGATGCGGCGCATGTCCAGGCCCGTGACGGGCCCGCCGACGTGGTGGCCATGGTGCGGGTGCGCTCCCCGGCCGTATCGTCGACGGTGAGGGGTTCCGATTGCCAGGTTGACGGGCGCGTGGTGTCGCTGTCCATACGGCGATCCCCGGCGAATCCGCTGTCGGAACGCTCGCCGGTGCCTTCGCGCGCCGATATCCGCGTGCTGTTGTCGGGAGACGTCTGTTCGGCGCTGACCGACACGGCGGTCTACCGTTTTCCCGGCACGCTGAGCACGGCGTCGTATGGCCGTCAGCTGCTGTGGCTGACCTGTGACGATATGCGCGTGCCGGATGTGGTTTCTGCGCCTTCCGGAACGGCCCGCATCGTCAAGGCCATGCAGCAGGGGCTACTGCGCGCCTGCGACCGCCTGTCGGATCAGGCGCGCGTGCTGGTGCCGGGGCTGACCGTCGGCGTGCTCGGGCAGGATGCGGTCCGGGTGCGCGATACCGCATCCGGTGCGGCGTCACATGGGTCTGAAGAAGGCCTGTCATCGGGGACGGAACGTGTCGGCGGCGTCGATGCCGCGTATGCGGCGCTACTCGAGGAGCAGTTCCGGCGCAGCGGCATCATGCATCTGATGGCGGTGTCGGGAGGGCATTTCATGGTCATCGCGGGGCTGGTGCGCAGGCTGTGCTCCCGCGTGCTCGCCCCTCGATGGGCGACAGGACTGGTGATGGCGGTGTCGGACGTGATGCTGGCGATAGTCGTGTTCCCGTCCGATTCGGTGCTGCGCGCATTGCTCATGGGACTGTTCGGCGCTGCCGCGGTGGCGGCCGGCCGTCGAGGGCAGTCGGTGAGTTCGCTGAGCTGGACGGTGATCATCGTCCTTCTCATCGCTCCCTCGATGTCGGTCAGCTACGGTTTCGCGTTGTCCTGCGCGGCCGTATTGGGCATCGTGCTGTTCGCCGGCCCCTTGACCGATTGGCTGGCGTGCATGCTGCCCCGATTGCTGTCGGCTCCGCTCGCCATGACCATCGCCGCGCAGTCGCTCACCCTGCCGATACAGGTCCTGATGGATCCGCAACTGCCTCTCGCCTCGGTGCCGGCGAATCTGCTCGTCGGCCCGGTCGTGGGATTCGCCACCATGGCAGGGCTCGTCGCGCTGTTCATATCCTGGCTGATGCCGCAATGCGGATACGTCTTGGCCTGGATTGCGGGATGCGGCACGTCCGTCATGGAACGCGTCGCCGCGATGGTGTCGGACAACGAGTTCGCGACCATGCCGTGGGCCGGTGGCATACCGGGTGCATTGCTGATGGTGTTGGTCGAATCGGCGTGCGCCACGGTGCTGATACTGGCCACCCGATGGTTGCGTCTGCTGAGATCCGACGGATCCGGCGACGGCGGCCAGTCGTTCCGTCCCCGTCTGCGTGACCGGATACGGATATGGTGGTCGCAGACCGTAACGATGTTCGACGGCGACACCGACGGAGGAGACCGGCCGGTGCCGCACACGAAAGTCACGGCGGGAGCCATTCCCGTCGCATCGATGACGGGAGCGCATGACGGCTCTTGTCCAGCTGTATGGGAAGATGGAGACCATGGCAAACAAGGCAGGCTCGCAAGCCCCGTTCATCATCGTGTTCGGCGGTGACGCATATCTCAATAAGCGAACCGGGCGCGATCTCATCCGCCGTGCGCTGCACGATCGGCCCGACGCCGAGCGCATCGACCTGGATGCGACCGGCTGCGACCAGTACGCATTCGATGAGGCCGTCAGCCCTTCCCTGCTCGCCGATGTCGCCGTGGTCGTCGTCGACAATCTGCAGAACGCCGACGACAAGCTGGGCGAATCCATGGTGCGCTACTGCCGTCAGGCATGCGCCGATCCGGGTGCATCCAGCATCGTCATCTGCCGGCATGAAGGAGGGGTCAAGGGCAAACGGCTGCTCGACCAACTCGTCAAGGCGGGCGCGTGCAAGGAGACGGTCGCCGACCTGAAGAAACCGGAGGCGAAACTCAACTTCGTGCTGCAGATATTCGAGGGGGAGCACCGCCGCGTCGAGCCATTGGCCGCCCAGCAGCTCGTCGCGGTGCTCGGCGAGCGGACCGGAGAAATGGCCGCCATGTGCTCCCAACTGTGCTTCGATTTCGATGACGACCCCATCACCCTGGATCTCGTCAACCGGTACCTGACCTCGAACCCGCAGGTGACCGGTTTCTCCGTGGCGGACAAGGCCATAGCCGGCCGCACGGCCGAGGCCATCATCGCCATGCGTTCCGCCGTCGAACAGGGAACGGACCCCATCGCGCTGATCGGCGCGCTCGCGATGAAACTGCGCACCATCGCCAAGGCATCCGCAGTCAAGGCCGGCACCATCACGCAGGCCCAGGCGAAAACGAACCCGTGGGTGCTGAAAAACGCCATGAGACAGCTTTCGGGTTGGACCTCGGCGGGACTCGGGCAGTGCATCCGCATGCTCGCCTGGGCGGACGAACAGAGCAAAACCAACGGGGGCGACCCCGTATACGCGCTGGAGAGGTGCATCGAACTGATCAGCCACAAAGGAAGGGACTGACCGCGCCGGAGAACGGCGCCCTGCGGCGAGGCGACCACGGCCGGGTGCCCGCAGAGCATGCATGACATGAACGACGACATCGAAATTGAAACAGGAACGGCAGGGACGGGAATGAAAGAAACGATGGAAACAGCAGAAACGGGCAACGCCGGCGTGACACGGAACCAGGGAGCCGACGCCGCGCATCCCGTCGTTGTGCGCGTGCCCGCCGACGACGACATGCGCGAACTGGGCCGGCGTGTGGCCTTGCTGCTGCACGGCGGCGACGTACTGTTGCTGTCGGGCCCGCTGGGCGCAGGCAAGACGACGTTCGCGCAGGGCATCGGCGCCGGATTGGGCATAACGGAACCCATCGTGTCGCCGACGTTCACCATCGCCCGCGAACTTGACGGACGATTCGCCGACGGGTCGCACGCCCACCTGGTGCATGTCGACGCGTACCGCCTCGGCGGCGACGCCTATGCGCCCGGACAGGACGTCGAGGAAAGACTGCTGGACGAGTTGGAATCGCTCGGTCTCGACGAGGAGCTGGAGGACCCCGGAGCCAACACCGTGATCCTGATGGAATGGGGCGAGCAGATGGCCTCCACGTTGGCTCCGGAACGTCTGGAAGTCCATATCGACCGCCCGCTCGATGACGGGCAGGACGACAAAACCGCGGAGAGGCAGCCGACAAGCGATGGCACCAGAGTCGTCACGCTGGTACCGGTCGGCCCGGCGTGGGATGGGGCGCGCATCTCGCGATTCACGACCCCGACCGCCTGATGATGGTGACTGACGGACGATGTAGACTCGTACAGGTTGCGTATGAACGGGAGGAACAAATGCAGGCGACTGATGGTTGCACGTTGGTGATCGACACCTCGTACGGTTCGACCGTGGGAGTCGTGGGGCATGAGCCCATCGTGGAGACCGATTCGCGCACCCACGTCGAGAAACTGCAGGTCAACATCGCCCGTGCGATGGATGCCGCCGGGCTCGGTCCCGCGGACATCGGCTGCATCGTCGTCGGCGTCGGCCCGGCCCCGTTCACCGGACTGAGGGCGGGGCTGGTCACAGCCAAGGCGCTCGCCTTCGCCACGGGGGCCCGGCTGATCGGTCAGAACATCCTCGACCCGCAGGACGCCATGTTGCGCGCCGCCCTGCGCGGCGATGCCGTCATAGCGGACGCGGCCGGATTCCTCGCGGATGTGTCGCATACGGCGCAAAATGGCCAGGCGGACGGGAGACCGGAGCCGGAACGTCACATCACTCTGTGCGTGAATGACGCCCGTCGCAAACAGTTGTACTTCTCCCTGAACCATGAGGCTGGCGTGACGGGCTCAGAGACGGATTCCTGCCATTGGATCGCTATGGACATCGACTACCCCGGCCATATCGTGGAGCGGGTCAACGCCGAGGTACGCCGTCGCGCGGAGATTGGCGGCATGCGATACATCGTGGACGTGGTCGGTCACGGGGCGGCCCGATACGCCGACGCATGGCAAAGCCTGGATGCTCTCGGCTCGGTGGTCGAGGGATCCATTCTGGATGCGGGGGCGGCCGGCTTGGCGATGTTCGCCGAGATGGCGCTGAAACATGCGGACGACGAAGCGCCCGTCGAACCGCTGTATCTGCGCCGGCCCGATGCCGAAGTACCCAGCCCGCTCAAACACGTGCTGAACCATGCGGGCGCGCAGAGGGCGGACTGATGCTGCGCGAACTGGACGATATCGGGCGGGAGACGGCCGTCGGCGCGATAAGGGCGCTGGAAGTCGAGCTGTTCGGCAACCATGCGTGGAGCGAGGCCTCGATCAGGCAGGAGCTCGACGCGCCGGCACGCGTATACGTCTTCGACGTGGACGAGGCGGATGGGCGCGACACGGACCGTGAACCCGCCATCCGCGGATTCGCCGGATACTGGTATGACGGCGACGACGCGGAGATCATGGACATAGGCGTCAGCAAGACCCATCAGAGGCAGGGCATCGCGGTCGCGATGATGAATCACCTGATATCTCGCGCACGTCGACAGGGAGCCAGACGGATGCTGCTCGAAGTCAGCGTCGTCAACGACCCGGCCATCGCGTTGTACCACCGGTTCGGATTCCAGCGCATCGGACTGCGCAAACGGTACTACCAGCCGGAAGGCATCGACGCGTATGTGATGGCGCTTGACCTTGAACCGCGCATCGTCGGGTTCAGCGGCAATGGCGGTGTGGCTGGTGCCGCCGGTGATACGTCCGCCGCCGGCGACATGACGAAACAAACAGGACAGGAGACGCAACCATGAGCGAACCGATCGTACTGGGCATCGAATCGACATGCGACGAAACCGCCGCTGCAATCGTACAGGGGCGCACGCTGCGTTCCAACGTCGTCGCCTCGTCGATGGAGGAGCACGCCCGTTATGGCGGCGTGATTCCGGAAATCGCCTCTCGCGCGCACGCCGAGGCGTTCGTGCCGTGCGTGTCCCAGGCGCTCTCCGACGCCGGGTTGGAACTCGGCGACGTGGATGCCATAGCGGTGTCGGCGGGCCCCGGCCTCGCCGGATGCCTCGCCGTGGGCGTTTCGGGTGCCAAAGCGCTTGCATGGGCGGCGAACAAGCCGTTGTACGGCATCAATCATGTCATCGGGCATATCGCCGTCACGCAGCTGCAATTCGGGCCGTTTCCTAAGGATACGCTGGCGCTGATCGTGTCCGGTGGACACACGTCGCTGCTGCATGTGCGCGATGTCGCGCTGCATGTCGACGTGGTCGGCACCACGTTGGATGACGCTGCGGGGGAGTGCTTCGACAAGGTCGCGCGTTTGCTGGGCTTCCCGTACCCCGGCGGCCCGCATATCGACCGTCACGCTCAGCTGGGTGATCCCAAGGCCATCAAGGTGCCGCAGGGCCTGACTCAGGGGAAGGCCGGTGCGGCGCATCCGTATGATTTCAGCTTCTCCGGCGTCAAGACCGCCGTCGCACGGTGGATTGAGGAACAGCAGGCTGCGGGGCGGGACGTTCCCATTGACGACGTGTGCGCTTCGCTGGCTGACTCCGTGGCCACGGTTCTGGCCCGCAAGGCCATGCGCGGGTGCGAGCAGTATGATTCCAAGACTCTGATCGTAGGCGGAGGGTTCTCCGCCAACTCGCAGCTGCGTGCGAAGCTGCTCGAATACGGCGAGCGGGCCGGAGTCGAGGTGCGCATCCCTCGGCTCAAGCTGTGCACCGACAATGGCGCGATGGTCGCCATGCTCGGCGTGAACCTCGTAGAGGCCGGCGAGGCCCCTTCCTCGCCCGATTGCCCCATCGATTCCGCCATGCCCATGAACAAAATCTGCATGTAGCCCCTCCGCCTCGCGGATTGCACTTGCCTACAAACAGCGGGAACTGTTTGTAGGCAAGTGCAATCCGGGAGGCCCGTGGCCGCAGGCCATCCCCACTTGCAGGGCCCGGAGAGCTGTCGCGAAGCGACTGGGGGTGGTCATCCTCAGCAATGCGGCGGATAGTCACTTGCGTCCCCACATTGCCACACCATCGATATTTCGCGTCAAAATCGCATTGTGTGGCTTTCCATCTGCCATACCGCGCGATGTGAGCCTTCACATCGCGCGGTATGGCAGACATTCGAATCATAGGACAGCCATTTTTGCAATGATTCGGGATTGTTCTCGTCTCCGTCCCTTGCCACACCATCTTAAAAACCATCAGAATTCGCATAGTGTGGCACGCAGAGGCGCGCATACGACGGCGCATGCGATGCATCGGTGCGCAGGTGCGGGATGAGCGCGGGAAGCAAAAAACCCTCAACGTTTCCGTTGAGGGTTTCTATGGCTCCTGCGGCTGGGCTTGAACCAGCGACCGTCCGATTAACAGTCGGATGCTCTGCCAACTGAGCTACGCAGGAATGATTTCCTGTGCTGAGCTAACTGCTGTGCACAAGATGAATATATTACACACAAATCACATGGATGCAACTTGAGTGCTCGCCTCGGCGTGTCGCCTGTAATTCCAATGGTTGATTGATGACGAGAACTGACAGTCGGATGCCGCAGACACAAGCAAATTATCGGTTTATCGACGGTTTCGCCCGCGAATCATCGGGCATTGTCAGGCGATTCCAGCAGCAAGTGCCGTGCAGTATCGGCGCGACACGCCGAAATGTGGATAACTCCCGAGCCTTCGACCACATCGGTCGTTTTTCGCCCTCCGCCGTGCATCGGTGTGCGATGCTGGGGATGCCGGGGCGCGGGGACGTTCCGGCGACCGACGACGGAATGGGGGAAGAGACTGATGCTGAATGATGATTTAGATGGGCAGCGGGGAGCGTGGCACCATCCTCAGGTGCGGTATGACCGCCATGCCATACGGCGCAGGCAATTCGCGCTTCGCCGCAGGGAGCGTTGCAAACGGACCATGATCCGGCTGTGCTGCATGTCCGTTGCCGTGATGTTCGCTGCGATGATGAACTGGGCGCTATTGCGGGTGCCCTCCGCATCCGCCGGGGAAGAGGTCTTCACCGCGGTGACGTTATGCGCAGGACGACAGGCGGCGTGTCGGACGGTATGGCTTTGGCCTGTGGGTCAGCCGGCCGTCATCGCGGATTTCGACCCACCTGACCGGCCATGGCTTTCCGGGCATCGCGGCGTGGATCTGCAGGCATCCGACGGCGATGAACTGTATGCCCCTGCGGATGGCATCATATCGTTCGCCGGGAGTGTCGGCGGCAAGTCGGTCGTCAGCGTCAACCACGGTGACCTTGTGTCGACGTTCGAGCCGGCGCATACCGAGGGCGTTGCCGGAACAGCCGTGAGACGCGGCGACGTCATCGGCGAAGTCGGAGGGGCATCCGACCATTGCGACGGCCGATGCCTCCATTGGGGAGTCAGGAGGGTTCGACTGCAAAACGAGGGGACGGCGACGACATATCTTGATCCGCTTGCCCGTGTGAGACCCATGCGCATTGGCCTGAAACCCGATTGACGGCGATGCTGCCCCGAATTCGTATGGAAAAGCCGTACAATTGAACGGTGGCGATGCAGATGCCACCCGTTCGCCGGAACGACCGGCCCACAGTCGAGGGGAGCGCTGAAATGCTCAAGGAATATACGCAACCGGTCACCAAGCCCATTGACGGCGATAAAAACGTGTTCTCGGTGCTGGTCGAACGCGCTGAACGCAAGCCCGACGAGCCGCTGGTCTCGTACAAGGACGGTACCGGCTCATGGCGCTCGTTCACGGCCGCCGAATTCCGCGACAAGGTCATCGCACTGGCCAAGGGCCTGATCGCCCGTGGCGTCATGCCAGGGGACGCGGTGTCGATCATCTCTTCCACCTCATGGCAATGGGCTGCGCTGGACATGGCCATCATGTCCATCGGCTCCCTCACCGTGCCCGTCTACGAGACCAACTCGCCGGCTCAGGTCGCCACGATCTTCAATGACTCCCAGGTGACGATGGCGTTCGCCGAGAACGATGCGCAGCGTGACAAGATCGAGTCCGTCCGCTCGCGCTGCAGCACGCTGAAAGACGTGTACGTCATCGATTTCGGTGCGCTGAACACGCTGGAGGAATACGGGCGCGGAGTGAGTGACGAGGAGTTCTGGGAGCGCGAGCGTCTGGTGAAGGGTGACGACCTGGCAACCATCGTGTACACGTCGGGCTCCACCGGCATGCCGAAGGGCATTGAACTGTCACACGGCAACTTCGTGTACGTCACCTATGCCGGTACGCAATCCATGCCCGACATCGCCTATGGGCGTGACCGCCGTCTACTGCTGTTCCTTCCGCTGGCTCACGCATTCGCGCGGTACATGGTGCTGTACTGCTTTGCCGGTGACGTGGAGCTGGGGCTGTCCAACAACCTCAAGACCATTCTGTCTGATTTCGGCGAGTTCAAGCCGTCCTTCATACTGGCCGTGCCTCGCATCTTCGAGAAGGTGTACAATGCCGCCTCGCAGAAGGCGGGTGCCGGCATGAAGGGGCGCATCTTCGCCAAGGCCGCGGCCACCGCACGCGAATGGTCGCACGCGCAGCAGGAGGGCAACGGGTTCTCGGCCTCGCTGCGGATGCGCCACGCCATGTACGACCGCCTGATCTATCGCACGATCATGGGCGTGTTCGGCGGCCACTGCGAATATGCGGTGTCCGGCGGCGCTCCCCTGGACGGGGCCATCGCACACTTCTTCAACGGTGTCGGACTGCCGCTGCTTGAGGGGTATGGCATGACGGAGACCTGCGCCCCGGCCATGGTGAATCCAACCAAGGGATATCGCATCGGCACGGTCGGCATGCCGCTGCAGGGGGTGTCGGTAGGGCTCGGCGAGGACGGCGAACTATGCATCAAGAGCCGTGCGGTCTGCGTCGGATACCATAACCATCCTGAAATCACCCAGAGCCAGATCGTTGACGGATGGTTGCACACGGGGGACCTCGGCGACATCGACGACGACGGGTTTGTCACCATCACCGGACGCAAGAAGGACCTGATCATCACGGCAGGCGGCAAGAACGTGTCTCCGGGCATATTGGAGGCCAGCGTGATGACATCGCCGGTGGTGGACCAGTGCGTCGTCATCGGTGACCGTAAGCCGTTCATCGCGGCGATCGTCTCCTTGGATCTCGATGAGACCAACGCCTGGCTGGCCGCGCAGGGTGTGGAGCAGGTCTCCGACCTCGCCGAAGCCGTGCGCAACCCGATCGTCTATGCCGAGGTCGAGCGCGCGGTCAACGCCGCCAACGATCTGGTGTCGCGGGCAGAGTCGATTCGCAAATTCGAGATCGTGCCGGAGCCGTTCACCGAGGAGAACGGACTGCTGACCGCCAGCATGAAGGCACGCCGTCAAGCGGTGATCGACCACTTCGGCGAACTCATCGACACGCGCATTTACGCCCCGAAGGGCCGCTGAGCGGAAGTTCAGCCGGGCAACGAGTCGGCCGTCACCTCAACCGGTTCCCGTCATCATGACGGATGGTTGGGGTGACGGCCGACTCGCGTACATCCCGGTATTGCCGCGCCTGCTACATTCCCTGTGACGCGCAATCCCTGCGTCTGTCACATCCCCGCGTCGGCCAGAGTGATGTAGCCGGGGTCGATCAGCGTGCTCTTGAGGTTCGACGCGCTGACCGCGACCAGGTCGGGGCGCAGCGTCGGCATGTTCTTCCCCGCGACGCCCGGATACGTCCCCTTGGTCAGGTTCTGCGGCGATTTCACCGCCGTGCCCTGATTGATTTTCAGGCACATCTGCGCGAGCTGCGTCGCGGCGCCCTTGCGGTCCTCGACGGCGGTCATCCATTGATGGCCGCTGACGAGTTGCGGCAGTTCGTCGACGTACGCGCCATATCCGGTGATGATGGGCCACTGCGTGTCCCTGGCCTTTTCCGAGGCCGACCCGTCGTTGGCGGCGTCGCCGTCGTTTTCCGGCGCCTTGATCGGATCCGGCACCTTCTTGCGGTGGAGATCCTGCTTTCCGGTGATGTTGCCGACGATTCCGGGCAGTGTGATGGAGGGGTTGATGTCGGCCGCCGAACCGGTGTATCCGAGATGGTCGAGCGCGTCGACCACTCCGGAAGCCACGTAATCGTTCATGGCGATGATGCCGTCGATTCGGGTGTGCGAGGCCGAATCCTTCTGTTTGAGACGATTGGTGATCTCGTCGGTGATGCGCGAATCCTTGTCGATTTTGAAGGCGACCGACTCCCACTGCCCGTCGGTCGTGTCGGCCGTCAGCAGTCCGGACGGACTGTATGCCGTGCCCTTCTTGAAATACGGCTGCAGCACGGACCAGGCGCCTGCGAAGGCCTCCTTGGCGAATTCGTCGTCACTGCCGTCAGCGGATGCGGTGTAGGGCAGCAGGATCTCCACGGCCTTCGGATTGTCCTTGCTGATGGTGTCGAGTTGCAGTTTGTCGGCAAGCTTGCTCGCCTGGATCTGCCCGATGCGTTCGGCTGTCGACAGTTCGACGAAAGCGTCGGGGGTGAAGTCCTTCACCGGATTGGCCACGAGCACCACGTGCATGCCCGAGTCCTTGGCCAGCTGCAATGCGTTCGCCATACGGGGCATCGATTCCGTGTCCGTCGAGTCGGATGCGTTATCCGAGCTGGATGCATTCGCCGATTCGGATGTGTCAGTCGATTCCGATGCATCCGTTGAACCGGCCTCGTCTGAACCGGTCCTATCCGTCGCCGTGCCGCTCGTCTGGCTGACGTAATCGCCGTATTGCCGGGTGGATGTCTGCGTTTCGGCTGCGGGCGCGACGATCAGCGTTATTTCCTTCTCGTCAGCACCGTCTTTCTTGTTGGCGTTGTTTTTCCCGCTTTGCGCCGACACCGCATGATTGACGACGTAATCCTGAATGTCCTGGCTCTGCTTGGCGAGGTCACTGGATGTGGTTGTGGTGATGTTCGCGGATTTGAATCCTTGCTTCTTGAGCTCGGAGGTGATGTCGGGCACCAGTTTCGCCCACTTGTTCAACGGCGTGTGCTGGGAGAGGGTGATGCCGTCCGATGGGGTGAATATCGCCACCGCCCCGGTGGATTGCGTGACGGTGCCGCCGTCCGGAGTGTTGGTATCGTCCGTTGACGCGCATCCCGCCGTCGTGAGCAGAAGACCCGTCGCCATCGCGGCGGCGATGAGTTTCAGACAAGACACCATGCGTCGTCCTGACATGGTCACGCCCTTTCAGTCATGCGAATACTGTGACTTTCGATTGTAGCCTCACCATACGCACAAGGCCCGCATCTCGTGTGGGGACATGGGATGCGGGCCTTGATGGCGATGGATTGCCGGCGGCGATCACCGGTGGCGGGAGCCGCCGGAGAACCCCGCCCGGCCGGTCACGCGGTCAGCGCCTTGGAAAGGTTCTCGTCCAGCGCGTTCATGAAGCCCTCGGTGTCGAGCCACGCCTGATCCGGTCCCACCAGCATGGCCAGATCCTTGGTCATCTGACCGCCTTCGACGGTGTCGACGATGACCTTCTCCAGCGTCTCGGCGAAGTGGCGGACCTCGGGCGTGCCGTCCAGGTCGGCGCGGTGCTTGAGTCCGCCGGTCCACGCGAAGATCGAGGCGATCGGGTTGGTGGAGGTCTTCTCGCCCTTGAGCCAGCGACGGTAATGGCGGGTCACGGTACCGTGCGCGGCCTCGGCCTCGACGGTCTGGCCGTCCGGGGTCATCAGCACGGAGGTCATCAGGCCCAGCGAGCCGAAGCCCTGAGCCACGGAGTCGGACTGCACGTCGCCGTCGTAGTTCTTGCACGCCCAGATGTAGCCGCCGTGCCACTTGAGGGAGCTGGCGACCATGTCGTCGATCAGGCGGTGCTCGTAGGTCAGGCCAGCCTCGGCGAACTTGTCCTTGTAGTCGGTCTCGAACACTTCGGCGAAGATGTCCTTGAACTGGCCGTCGTAGGCCTTCAAAATCGTGTTCTTGGTGGACAGGTACACCGGGTAGTGGCGCATCAGGCCATAGTTGAAGCAGGCGCGAGCGAAGCCGCGGATCGAATCGTTGACGTTGTACTGCACCTGGGCCACGCCGCCGTCCTGGCCGTAGTCATAGACCACGTGCTCAATCGGCTCGGAGCCGTCCTCGGGAGTGAAGGTGACGGTCAGGCGTCCGGCGCCCGGCACCTTGAAGTCGGTGGCCTTGTACTGGTCGCCGAAGGCGTGGCGGGCCACGACGATCGGCTTGGTCCAGCCGGGCACCAGACGAGGCACGTTGCTCATCACGATGGGCTCGCGGAAGATCGTGCCGCCGAGGATGTTACGGATTGTGCCGTTGGGGGACTTCCACATCTTCTTGAGACCGAATTCCTTGACGCGGGCCTCGTCCGGAGTGATGGTGGCGCACTTGACGCCCACGTGCTCGCGCTGGATTGCCTTTGCCGCGTCGATGGTGACTTGGTCGTCGGTGGCGTCACGGTTCTCGATGCCCAGGTCGTAATAGTCCAGATCGACGTCCAGATAGGGCAGGATCAGACGGTCCTTGATGTCCTTCCAGATGACGCGGGTCATCTCGTCGCCGTCGAGCTCGACGACCTTTCCCTCGACCTTGATTTTGGCCATGCGTTTCCTCCTAGCGTGATTGGCGTATGTGCACCAGTCTTAGCGCATCGATGTTACCGCGCGTTGTCCGCCGCTCGGTATTCGCCACAATGTGAGACGGCGGGTGATGCGCGTGTGCGGCCGCGTCCGGTGTCACAGCCCGGCATTAGCCTTGAAACCATGTCTCAGGAAATTGAAATCGGTTTGGGCAAGAAGGCCCGCATGGCCTACGCGCTGGATGATGTCTCCATCGTTCCCTCTCGTCGCACCCGCGATTCGCAGGACGTGTCGACGTCGTGGCAGGTGGATGCCTATGAGTTCGACGTACCGGTCATCGGAGCCCCGATGGATTCGGTCACCAGCCCCGCCACGGCGATAGCGATGGGCCGGCTGGGCGCTCTTGGCGTGCTGGATCTGGAGGGTCTGTGGACGCGGTATGACGATCCGCAGCCGCTGCTCGACGAGATTGCCCAGCTGCCCGATGACGTCGCGACCGAGCGGATCCAGGAGATCTACCGTGAGCCGGTGAAGCCCGAGCTCATCACCCGCCGGTTGCATGAGATCCGCGATGCGGGCGTCACCGTGGCGGGCGCGCTTTCCCCGCAGCGCACCCAGCAGTTCTACTCCACGGTGGTCGAAGCCGGCGTCGACCTGTTCGTCATCCGCGGCACGGTGGTGTCCGCCGAGCATGTGTCCCTCGGCCATGAGCCGCTGAACCTCAAGAAGTTCATCTACGACCTCGATGTTCCGGTCATCGTCGGCGGCGCCGCGAACTACACGGCGGCCCTGCACCTGATGCGCACTGGTGCGGCGGGCGTGCTGGTCGGCTTCGGCGGCGGTGCGGTCACCGCTACGCGCACGACGATCGGCGTCCACGCCCCGATGGCGACCGCGATCGCCGACGTGGCTGAGGCCCGCCGCGATTACATGGACGAGTCCGGCGGCCGCTATGTGCAGGTCATCGCCGATGGCGGCATGGGGGATTCGGGCAGCTTCGTCAAGGCCCTCGCCATGGGCGCCGACGCCGTCATGCTCGGCGCTCCGCTCGCCCGCGCCACCGAGGCTCCCGGTGGCGGCAAGCATTGGGGTGCGGAGGCCCGTCACCAGACCCTGCCGCGCGGTTCCCGCACCGATGTCGGCACGGTCGGCTCGCTGGAGCAGATCCTGTTCGGGCCCAGCCACCGCGCTGATGGCCAGGTGAACTACATCGGCGCGCTGCGCCGAGCCATGGCGTCCACGGGCTATGTCGACGTCAAGAGCTTCCAGCGTTGCTCGGTGGTCGTCAACCCCTACCACGTCTGATCCGTGATGCTTCGCCTCCGCGTCGGAGGCTCGAATCGCGGCACGATTGCACAAAAAGGCACCCTCGTCCATTGCGGGGGTGCCTTTGTTGTGTTGTGCTGGGATTATCCCCTTTCATCGTGGATGGGGGCGAGAGAGAAGACGGAGAAACGGACATGGAGCAACCCACTTATCATTACGCGCGCGAAAACCCGCCCTGCCCGGTGCCGAGCCTCGACGGGTACGTCATCATCGAATCGTCCGACGTTCCGGTGCCGTATCACATCACCAGCTGCGGCGCGGGAAGCATCAACGCCGCACAGGGCCATTCGCTGGCGGTATCGTCCGCCCGCATAGCATGCATGTCCGCCGACATCATGCGCGGACAGCTGCATGCGGGCAAGCTCAGACGGGCGGTGACCGGCCCGTGTCTCAAGAAGCTGGAGACCATGGCGTACCTGCTCGACAACCACATGCAGTCGAATCCTGAGCTGAAGGCCAAACTCCGGTATCTGCCGGTGGTGCCCCGGATGATGTCGGGGATGTTCATCAATCCGACGACGTTCGAGATATCGACGCATCTGACCATCGGCGTGCAGAACTACTGGTCGAACATCGTGCTGCGCCAGATGGGATGCCGCTGGCTGTGCACGATGACGGACATCGGGTGATACACGCCGCGCAAGCCGGATGATATGTTCCGCATGGCCGCGTGCCGGTACGCGGCCATGCTTATAGTGGAGCCTATGTTGCGTGAATACACCGTCGATACGATCTATCAGACCACAGACTTGGACACCATCTATTCACTGCTCGCCAAGCGTTGCGAACGCGACCCCGATGACCTCATCGCCCAATGGCAGGACGATGAGACGAGGCAGTGGCATGACGTGTCCGCCGGCCAGATGAACGACCGCGTCCGTGAGGTGGCCAAGGGGCTTCTCGGCCTCGGGGTCAAGCCCGGCAGCATGGTCGTGATATACGCCGCCACCTGCTATGAGTGGGGCGTCGTGGACTTCGCCTGCGCCTCCATCGGCGCGGTGAGCGTCCCCGTATACGAGACCGATTCGCCCAAACAGACGGGTGATATCGTCGCAGAGGTCGAACCGGTCATCGCCTTCGCCGGCGACGACTCCCATGCGCAGATCCTTGAGCAGATTCGCGCGCACAGCGAGAGCCTGCGCTACGTGTTCAACTTCAAGGCGAACGGCCTCGACGCGGTCGCCGATTTCGGCGAGTCCGTCAGCGACGAGGAACTGGACAAGGCGATCGGCCGCGTCCGCGCCGACGACCTGTTCACCATCGTGTACACGTCGGGCTCCACCGGCAAACCGAAGGGCGTGATGCTGTCTCACCGCAACTTCAACCACACGGTCTACAACGGCTATGAGGTACTCAACGACATGCTGTACCAGCCGAGCCGTCTGCTGCTGTTCCTTCCGCTGGCGCACTGCTTCGCGCGGTACATCCAGTACGTGGCCATCGGCTCGCATGGCGTGGTCGGCTATATCCCCAGCGCCAAGCGGCTGCTCGCCGACCTGCGCGGCTTCAAACCCACGTATCTGCTGGGCGTGCCCCGCGTGTTCGAGAAGGTGTACAACGCCGCCTCGCAGAAGGCCGGAGCCGGTCTCAAGGGGCGCCTGTTCGCCAAGGCGTTCGATCATTTCGTGCAGTGGTCGAAGGACGAGATGGCCGGCGGCCATCATTCCCTGGGCGCCCGCATCCAGCACAGCTTCTACATGCAGACCGTGGGCTCGTCGATCCGTTCCGCCCTGGGCCCCAACATGAAGTGGCTCGCCTGCGGCGGCGCCCCGCTCAATGCCGATCTCGCGCACTTCTTCAACGGATTCGATGGCATCACCTTCATCCAGGGGTATGGCATGACCGAGACGGCCGCGCCCTGCCTGGTGAATTTCCAGGACGCGAACGAGGTCGGCTCCGTCGGCCGGCCCGGCTGCATCTCCATCAGGCTCGCGGATGACGACGAGCTGATGATCAAGGGGCCGAACGTGTTCCTTGGCTACTACAAGCAGCCTCAGCGGACCGCCGAGGCCCTGACCTCCGATGGCTGGCTGCACACGGGTGACCTCGCCACGATCGACGATCGGGGATTCGTGTTCATCACGGGCCGCAAGAAGGACATCATCATCACGGCCGGCGGCAAGAACATCAGCCCGGCGCCGATGGAGGATGTCATCAACACATGCCCGATCGTCGCCCATGCCGTCGTCATCGGCGACGGACGCCCGTTCATCGCCGCGCTCATCGAACTCGACGCGGAGATGACCCGATCGTGGCTTGCCTCGCAGAACCTCGACATCGACGCGCCGATGAGCGAGATCGCGACCAACGACGCGGTCCGAGCGTTGGTGCAGCAGTACATCGACAAGGCCAACGGCAACGTCTCCCGCGCCGAGTCGGTGCGCAAGTTCGTTATTCTGGACGAGGAGTTCAACCAGGAGGACGGCACTCTGACACCCAGCATGAAGGTGGTCCGCCCGAAAGTGCTGCAGCGTTACGCCGACGTGATCGACAACATGATCTATGCTCCGAAGAACGCCGCAAAGCCGCTGCCCGCCACCGTCAAGATCCTCGACATGACCGCCGAGACCGTGAAGCAGTCTTCGGAAAGCGTCAAGCAGGCCTTCGACCAGGCGAAGGGGAAGATTCGCTTCATGAAGGACGACGAAGCCGAATCCGGCAGCCCCGAGCAGGAGGACAGCGTGGGCGACGCGGCATCCGACAGCAACGACACCAGTGAGGAGAAGTAATTGGCCATCCGCGAAATCAGAACAGTTCCCGATCCGGTGCTGCGCACCCCGTGCGAGACGATCAGGGAGATCACGCCCTCCGTACGCCGCCTTGTGCAGGATCTGCTGGACACCGTCGACGATCCGGGTCGTGCCGGGCTCTCGGCGAACCAGATCGGTGTCGGGCTGCGCGCCTTCTCGTACAACATCAACGGGAAGATCGGGTACGTGCTCAACCCGGTGCTGGAGGAGAAGAGCGGCGAACAGTACGGTGACGAAGGATGCCTGTCCGTTCCCGGCCTGTGGTACAAGACCCGTCGTGCCGATTACGCCCGCGTGCGCGGCATCGACCTGGACGGCAACGAGGTCGTGCTGGAGGGCAGCGGCCTGATGGGTCGCATGCTGCAGCATGAGACCGATCACCTCGACGGTCACGTGTACCTCGACCGGCTGGAGAAGACGGAGCGCCGCGAGGCGTTGCGGTACATGCGTGAGCACGCCGCCAAGTAGGCACGTGGTGGTATTCTGAATATTTGTGCGCCAACCCGGCCGTCACCGCAGTCGCAGGTGGCGACGGCCAACCGTTATCGTCAACCGGTGCACACCATATCGCGTCATGTCCGCGACGGCCTGTGTCGGTCGGCCACGCTTCGGCGGGGCTGCACTCAGGTACGCATGACCAGGCAAGAACCGACAAGAAAGGTAGTGCTATGGCACAGATCACGATGAGCGAAATGCTCAAGGCCGGCGTCCACTTCGGTCACCAGACCCGTCGTTGGAACCCCAAGATGAAGCAGTACATCTTGATGGAGCGCAACGGCATCCACATCATCAACCTGTTCAAGTCGCTGGAGCTGATCGACAAGGCCTATGACTTCATCAAGGCCACCGTCGCCCACAACGGCACCGTGCTGTTCGTCGGCACCAAGAAGCAGGCCCAGGAAGCCGTGCAGACCCAGGCCACGCGCGTGAACATGCCCTACGTGTCCGAGCGTTGGCTCGGCGGCATGCTGACCAACTTCCAGACCGTCTCCAAGCGTGTGAGCCGTCTGAAGGAACTTGAGGAGATGGACTTCTCCGACGTGCACGGCTCCGGTCTGACCAAGAAGGAACTGCTGCTGCTGGAGCGCGAGAAGGATAAGCTGGAGAAGCAGCTTGGCGGTATCCGCAACATGGTCCGCACCCCCTCCGCGATGTTCGTCGTGGACATCAACAAGGAATCGCTCGCCGTCGAGGAAGCCCACAAGTTGGGCATCCCGGTCGTGGCCCTCGTCGACACCAACACCGACCCGGAGTCCGTCGACTACCCGATTCCGGCCAACGATGACGCCATCCGCGGCATCGAGCTGCTGACCAGCCTGATGGCCGACGCAGTGGCCGATGGCCTGCTGGAGCGTTCCGGCCGGGCCGCCAAGGCCGAGGGCGAGACCGAAGCCGAGCAGCCGATGGCCGCTTGGGAGAAGGAACTGCTGACCGAGGGCGCTTCCGCTGAAGCCGCTCCGGCCGCCGAGGCCGAGGAAGCCAAGGCCGAGTGACCTACCTCCTGTAGTATGGGAGGTGCAACAGCCTCCCATCACTATGGGGACACATTTTTAACGAGGAGACAAATCAATGGCAGCAATCACTGCAGCTTTGATCAAGCAGGTGCGCGAAGACACCGGCGCCGGCATGATGGACGTCAAGAAGGCTCTCACCGAGGCCGAGGGTGATGTCGCCCGCGCCAAGGAGATCATCCGCGCCAAGGGCATCCAGGCCGCTGGCAAGCGCGAAGGCCGCAAGGCCCAGGAAGGCACCATCGCCTCCAAGGTGATCGAGTCCGCCGAAGGCCAGACCGGTTACGCCGTCGAGCTCAATTCCGAGACCGACTTCGTGGCCAAGACCCCGAAGTTCGTCGAATTCGCCGACACCGTGCTCGGCTACGCCGTGGCCGCCGACGCGAACAACGCCGACGAGCTCCTGGCGTCCAACGCCGAGGACGGCACCGTCAAGGTCGCCGTCGAAGAGGCGGCCGCCCTGTTCGGCGAGCACGTCAAGGTCGGCCAGTTCGCCAAGATCTCCGGCCCGCACGTCGAGATCTACGCGCACAAGAAGTCCGTCGAGATGCCCCCGAGCATCGTCGCGATGATCGCCACCGACGAAGCCGGTGCCAAGGTCGCTCACGAGGCCGCTCTGCAGATTTCCGCCATGGGCGCCAAGTGGCTCAGCCGTGAGGACGTTCCGGCCGATGTCGTCGAGTCCGAGCGTCGCGTCGCCACCGAGAAGTCCCTGGCCGAAGGCAAGCCCGAGAAGATCGTTCCGAAGATCGTCGAAGGCCGTCTCAACGCCTTCTACAAGGAAGTCGTCCTGCTTGAGCAGCCGTTCGTCAAGGATCCGTCCAAGACCGTCGGCAAGCTGTTCGAGGAAGTCGGTGGCAAGGCCGTGGCCTTCGCCCGCATCGAGGTCGGCAAGGGCGAAGAGGAGTGAATCGAACCGCGAAGGTTTGATTCGTCCCGCTCCGGTCCGCATCATCGGGCCGGGGGAGCAGCCTGTGAGCTGAGATGAACCTCAACAAAGGCGGTCCGCGCTTTCATGCGTCGGCCGCCTTTGTCATACCTGGCATGGCCGGCGCGGCCATGCCAGCCGACAGCATGCAATCACACGAATAACGAAAAATCATATGGGGGATCATGACGATGATTTCATCGTTGATGGGGAGCGGAACGGCGAAGCCCACCTGCCGCAGAAACGAATGGCCGAAGAACCGCATGGCATCGGATAGGACCGACCGGCATGCGCTGATCATGCCGGGCACCGGATACAACTGCGATCGGCCGCTGCTGTATTACTGCGCGATGGCGTTGGCCGATGCCGGCTGGTTCGTGGAACGGCTCGACGTCGATGCGGACCTGTCGAAGACCCCCGCGCCGAGAATATTCTCGATGCTGTCCGGAGCTGTCGACGACTGGCTGGATGGCATCCCTCGCCGGTCGAGTCCGGCATCGCAGCCGCGCACCCTGGTGGTGGCGAAATCGCTGTCGACGTTCATCTACCCGCATGTGTCCCGGCTCGGCGTCCCGATGGCCTTGCTGACGCCCGTGCTGTCGCCGGCCGACTTCGATCCGACACGGTCCGTCATCCCTGTGCCGGGCGATGACGATTACGAGCCCGGCTCGGCTCCCGAACCGCTGATCTGCGCAGGAACCGCGGACCCGCTGTACCGCAGCGACCGGGCCCATCGTCTCAGTGGCCTCGTGCATGAGTACCCGCAGGCCAATCATTCGATAGAGGTTCCCGGCCGGTGGCGCACTTCTGCGTCGTATCTCGACGACGTGGTGGCCCGGGTCGAGGAATTCGCCGAATCGCTGTGATCGCGCGAGTCGCTACCGGGCACTGTCGCAGTTTGCGGATACGCTGATAGGCAGTATGTCGGGCGGTTCCGGCTCACGAAGCATCAGGGAACCGATATCAGAAAGGCTATGCATGGCAGATGGAGTAGCGGCGGATCAGCCACGAAGGGTATTGCTGAAACTGTCTGGTGAGGCGTTCGGCGGCGGAAAGGTCGGCATCGATACGCAGGTGATTCGTCGCATCGCCGAGGAGATCGTCCCCGCCGTGCGGCAGGGCGTTCAGGTCGCCATCGTCGTCGGCGGAGGCAACTTCTTCCGCGGCGCGGAATTGCAGCAGGCCGGCATCGACCGTTCCCGCGGCGATTACATGGGCATGCTGGGCACGGTGATGAACTGCCTCGCGCTGCAGGATTTCCTGGAGCAGGAGGGGCAGGCCACCCGCGTGCAGACGGCCATCACCATGGGCCAGGTCGCCGAGCCGTACATTCCGCTCAAGGCCATCCGCCACTTGGAGAAGGGCCGCGTCGTGATCTTCGGCGCCGGTGCGGGCATGCCGTATTTCTCCACCGATACGGTGTCCATTCAGCGTTCGTTGGAGATCCATTGCGATGAGGTCGTTATGGGCAAGAACGGCGTCGACGGCGTCTACACCTCCGACCCCCGCAAGGACGCAGATGCCAAGCGTTTCGCAACGCTGAGCTACAACCGCGCCCTTGTCGACAACCTGGCGGTCATGGATGCCGCCGCGCTGTCCATGGCCCGCGACAACAGGAAGCGCATCCGCGTGTTCGGTCTCGAAGAGGCCGGCAACGTGACCCGCGCGCTGCTCGGCGAGGAGATCGGCACGCTGGTGTCCACCGCCGAATCCACGCTCGCGTGAGCGACGCGCATCGGTGATCGCGCGTCTGCATCCAACCCAGGAAACCAACTTCAACGAAGAACAACAACAAGGAGCACAAAATGGCCAATCCTGTCGAACAAGCCAAGGAACAGATGAACAAGTCCGTGGAGAACACCAAGGAGAACTTCGCGGGCATCCGCACCGGCCGCGCCAACCCCGCGCTGCTCAATGGCATCGTCGTTGACTACTACGGTGCTCCGACTCCACTGAAGGCCGTCGCGTCCATCGGCGTGCCGGAGCCCCGCACCCTTTCCGTCACCCCGTTCGACGTGTCCCAGGCCAGCAAGGTCGAGAAGGCCCTGCGCGACTCCGATCTCGGCGTCAACCCGAACCGCGATGGCAACGTCATCCGCATCACCATGCCGGAGCTGACCAGCGAGCGTCGCAAGGAATACGTCAAGCTCGCCAAGTCGAAGGCCGAGGACGGCAAGGTCGCCGTGCGCAACATCCGCCGCAAGGCCAAGGAGACCATCGACAAGTCCGTCAAGGACGGCGAGATGGGCGAGGACGAGGGCGATCGTCTGCTCAAGGAGCTCGACAAGGTCACCAAGCAGGTCACCGACCAGCTCGACGCGCTGTTCGAGACCAAGCAGAAGGAGATCATGGAGGTCTGACCTTCATGACGAAATCGTTGAACCGGACGCGGCATGTGACCATCGCCTCGTCCGGTTCGCTATGATGAAGGCAGAATCATCATGGCACCATCGACTTACGGAGGCGGTTGAACATCATGGAACACAACGACCAGCTTCATGTGGAGGCCGAGGAGGCCCTGGCGAACATCAACAAGAAGACCGGGCGCAACATGCCGCAGGCGGTCGCGACCGGCGCAGTGCTCGTCATCATCATATTGGCGAGCCTGCTGATCCGCATCGACGTGTTCGTGCTGCTGATCGTCGTGTTCATGGTGCTTGCGCTGTGGGAGCTCCGTGTCGATTTCGCCACGGTCGGTCTGCATATCCCGGTCGTCGCGCTGTGGCTGTGTTCGGCGGCCATCCTGCTCGGCACCTATTACAGCCCGTACCATTTCGGCACGATGGCGCTGCTGACGATGGCGACGCTGATGCTGGTGGCCATTCTCGCCACCGCCCGGTTCAGCTTCGGCAACTGGCTTTCGCTCGCCGTCGCATCCAAGCTGTCGAGCTCCGACGCCGCCGCACGCGAGCAGTCGTCGTTCAACCATGAGAAAGGCGAACTGCATCACAGTCGGCTGTCGCATGTCGCTGTCTCGATACTCACCGTGCTGTACATCCCTACGCTGGCCAGCTGCATCGTGCTGTCGCTGGTGTTCAACGGGCATCCGGTCGCGCACGCGATCACGCTGGTGTTCCTGCCGGCCCTGAGCGATACCGGCGGCCTGTTCTTCGGCGCATGGTTCGGCAAGCACAAGCTGTCGCCGCGCATCTCCCCCAAGAAATCGGTCGAGGGTCTGTTCGGTTCGATCCTGTTCGCGATGATCGGCGCGTTCGCGGTGTTCTTCTGCACGTATGACGGCGCGGTGTGGGCGTCGCGCTGGTGGGTTCCGATCGTCATGGGAGTACTGACCGGCGTCGCAGGCACGTTCGGCGACCTGTGCGCGTCCATGCTCAAGCGCGATATCGGCATCAAGGATATGGGACACCTGCTCAAGGGTCATGGAGGCGTGATGGATCGTGTGGATTCCATCCTCATGTGCGCGCCGTTCCTGGCCGGACTGCTGTGGATTGTCGGCATGTGACGGTCGTCTTGACGATCGGACATGACGATGCGGGAAACGACGACAAGATACGAACGATGATGGAGGAGCAATGACGACCGGGCATGCGCAGGATGCGGAACAGCCGGAGACCGGAATCACCCCCGGCGACAAGGGGGCTTTCCGAGACGTGCTGTCCAAGGACCATGCCCGACGGGGCAAGCCGCCGGTGCATCTGGTGGACATGACGCCTGACGAGCGCGTCGCCAAGGCGAAGGATCTGGGATTGCCGAAGTTCCGTGTCAAGCAGCTGGCGAACCATTACTTCGGCCGGCTGGAGACCGAGTCCGAGGCGTTCACTGACCTGCCTGCCGCCACACGCGGCGATATCGTCGAGGCGTTCTTCCCGCCTCTGATCGACGAGGTGACCCATCAGGTGGCCGATCAGGGCACCACCATCAAGACGCTGTGGCGCCTTTTCGATGGCTCTCACATCGAATCCGTACTCATGCGTTACCCGAACCGCACCACGTTATGCATCTCCAGCCAGGTCGGCTGCGGCATGGGCTGTCCGTTCTGCGCGACCGGCAAGCTTGGACTCACCCGCAACATGTCGGCCGGCGAGATCCTGGAACAGGTGCGCGTCGCCGCTCGTATGATGCGCGACGGCGAAGTGACCGGAGGCCCCGGCCGGCTCAGCAACATCGTGTTCATGGGCATGGGCGAGCCGATGGGCAACTACCGGTCCGTGCTGTCCGCCGTGCGCCAGATCAGCGCGATGCCTCCCGAAGGGTTCGGCATCTCCGCGCGTAACATCACCGTATCGACCGTCGGCGTCGTGCCCGGCATCAGGAAGCTCGCGGCCGAGGGCATCCCGGTGCGTCTGGCCGTGTCGCTGCACGCGCCCAGTGATGCGCTTCGCGACGAGCTCGTGCCGATGAACAAGCGTTTCAACACCACTCAGGTGCTCGACGCCGCCCACGATTACTTCCTGTCGTCCAAGCGCCGCGTCAGCATCGAATACGCGTTGATGCGCGGCATCAACGACCAGGCCGAGCACGCGCGACTGCTGGCCAAGCGGCTCAACCATTACGGCGACGATTGGGCGCATGTCAACCCAATCCCGCTCAACCCGATCGAGGGATCTCGCTGGACCGCATCCAAGCCCGAGGATGAGCAGCAGTTCCTCGATATCCTGCACTGTGCCGGAATCACGGCCACCCTGCGTGACACCCGAGGCTCCGATATCGACGGCGCCTGCGGCCAGCTCGCCGCCAAGACCAAAGAGGCCTTCGCGGCCTAACCGCGCTCTCGCTGCTGCAGGCCGCGAATCTCGAACCGCAGAGGGCGCGGCCTTCCCGTCCCATGTAACGGGACGCTGCGGCACTGCTGTAACGGGCGGACGCTACCCTTGGTATCCGTACAACAACCGAGCTTGATAAGGGAGCAATCATGTCGTTGGCCGTCCGAGTCATTCCATGCCTAGATGTCGATGCGGGACGAGTGGTCAAGGGCGTGCATTTCGAGAACCTGCGTGATGCCGGCGACCCGGTCGAGCTGGCGGGGGAGTACTACCGTCAGGGTGCCGACGAGCTGACCTTTCTGGACGTGACCGCCTCCAGCTCGCACCGCCAGACCATGATCGACGTGGTCAGCCACACCGCAGAGCAGGTGTTCATCCCGATGACCGTCGGCGGAGGCGTGCGTACTCCCGAGGACGTCGACTCGCTGCTGCGTTGCGGCGCCGACAAGGTGGGCGTCAACACCGCAGCCATCAACGACCCGACGCTGATCAGCCGCGTCGCCGACCGATTCGGCAATCAGGTGCTGGTGCTGTCGGTCGATGCCCGCCGCGAGCAGGGCGAACAGCATACGCAGTCCGGGTTCGAGGTGACCACGATGGGTGGGCGCAAGTCCACCGGCATCGACGCGATCTGGTGGGTCAAGCGGGCCGAGGAACTGGGCGCTGGCGAGATCCTGCTCAACTCGATGGACGCGGACGGCACCCGTGAGGGCTTCGATCTGGAGATGATCAAGGCAGTGCGCCGCGAGGTCAAGATACCGATCATCGCCTCCGGTGGCGCGGGCAAGGCCGCTGATTTTCCCCCGGCCATCGCCGCCGGTGCGGATGCGGTGCTCGCCGCGTCGATCTTCCATTACGGTCTGGTGACCATCCGCGAGGTCAAGCAGGCGCTTCGGTCCGCGGGATACACGGTTCGCCTGTGAATCGCGGCGGAACCGGCCGGCGATGATTCGCCGCATGCATGAACACGACTCCATAGGGACATGAACAGGAATATGAAGGACATGACAGATACGCAATCCACCATCGACTATGACAACACCGACGAACTCGACCCGCGCATCGCTGCGCGGCTCAAGCGTGACGCGCGCGGGCTGGTCGCCGCAGTCATCCAGCAGTATGACACGCACGAGGTGCTGATGGTCGGCTACATGAACGACGAGGCGCTGCGGCGCACGTTGACGACCGGTCGCGCGACGTTCTGGTCTCGCTCCCGTCAGGAATACTGGCGTAAGGGGGACACGTCCGGCCATGTGCAGTATGTGAAGTCCCTGGCGCTGGATTGTGATGGCGATGCGATTCTGGTTCAGGTCGACCAGGTGGGTGCCGCCTGCCATACCGGCAAGCGCTCGTGCTTCGAGGAGGGCGGCCCGTTGCCGGTCGTCGTCGGGGACCGTACCGCGGAACAGGAGAATGCGTGATGAGCGAGCGGCGTATTGACGATGCCGGTGTGGCCGGCGGCCTGCACGATGATGGGGCCGCGTGCAGTGTCGAGCATCTCGAATGGGGCGGCACATGGCCGGACCGCGCCCAGTTCCATCGGCTTGCCGACGCCGGATACCGTGTGGTTCCCATCGTGCGGCGACTGCTCGCCGATTCGTTGACGCCCGTGGGCTTTTACGAGCGTCTCGCCGGGGGCCGTTCGGGAACGTTCATTCTGGAATCGGCGGAATACGGCGGTTCCTGGAGCCGATACAGCTTCATCGGCGTCAATTCGATAGCTCAACTGCGCTCCGATCACGGCAAGGCGAACTGGCTCGGCCAGGTGCCGGCCGGAGTGCCCACTGAGGGTGACGTGATTGAGGTGGCCCATGCCGCGCTCAAGGTGCTCAAGGCGCCGCACGTGGCCGGACTGCCGAACCTGACCAGCGGACTGGTCGGCTCCGTCGGCTGGGATGCCATCCGCCATTGGGAGCCCAAACTGCGCGCCGAGGCGCCGGATGAGACCGGCCAGCCGGAGGTGACGCTGGCCTTGGCCACCGACATCGCAGTGGTCGACCATGTGTCTGGCTCGGTGTGGCTGATAGCCAATGCGGTGAACGTCGACGACCGGCCGACCCGCGCCGATGCCGCGTATGACGAGGCCATCGAACGGCTGGATGCCATGCAGCGCAAGGCCGCCACGCCGGTGGCGGGGGAGGCCCGCGTGAGCGTGCTTGACCGAAGCCTGCCCCAGCCCCAGCTGCGGTTCCGCACCGCCAAGGCCGAGTATGAGCGCTGGGTGGAGGAGACGAAGCGGCACATCGTCGACGGCGATGTGTTCCAGACGGTGATATCCCAGCGTCTGGATCTGGATTCGCCGGCTGACCCGTTCGACGTGTACCGTGTGCTGCGCACGCTCAACCCCAGTCCGTACATGTATTTCATGACGCTCACCGACGCCGAGGGACGCGATTTCAACGTGATCGGTTCCAGCCCCGAGACGCTGATCAAGGTCGACAACGGGCATGCGATGACTTTCCCGATCGCCGGTTCCCGTCCGCGCGGCGCCACCCCGGAAGAGGATGAGCGCCTTGCCAAGGAATTGCTCGCCGATCCGAAGGAGCGCAGCGAGCACATCATGCTCGTCGACCTGTCGCGCAACGACTTGAGCAAGGTCTGCCTGCCCAGCAGTGTCGAGGTCGTGCAGCTGATGGACATCAAGCGTTTCAGCCACATCATGCACATCTGCTCGACGGTCACTGGCACGGTCGATCCGAACCTGACCACGTTCGACGTGTTCATGTCGGCGTTCCCGGCGGGCACGCTGTCCGGAGCTCCCAAGCCCCGCGCGATCGAGATCATCGACGAGCTGGAGGCGGCCGACCGAGGCATCTACGGCGGGACAGTCGGCTATTTCGACTTCTCCGGCAATATGGACATGGCCATCGCCATCCGCACCGCCTTCCTGCGCGATCATCAGGCCAGCGTGCAGGCCGGCGCCGGTCTCGTGCTCGATTCGGTGCCCGCCACCGAATGGCAGGAGACGCGAAGCAAGGCCGAAGCCAGTGTCGAGGCCATCCAGATAGCAGCGCAGTTGCGTAGCGTCGAGTAGACGCCTCGCGGTACCGATCGCCTTTGCGCCCCGCCCCGGCGTGTCCTTGATGACACGCCGGGGCGTTTTCCGTATCGTGCCCGGCATTGCGGTCGGCGCGTGAGCGGGATGAAGATGGCTGCGTGACCAGAATGACTCTGGTAATGTGAGGAGTGTCACATTATGAGGATGAGCTTGATTCGAGCGCCGAAGGAATGGACGACACGCCGTATAGGCCGGTGTTCCGTAAGGTTTTTCGCGGGGAGACTCCGTTGTTGTCGATAGGGATGGCCTTGACGACTAGAAGAGAGAAAAATAAATTGTAAACTTTATATACATAAATCTGTCATGCTTACTGGCGTGCGGTGTTGCACACCGTGGGTTACCATCTGTGTGACCGGTGACACGACACAAATGTTAATGTAGTTGACATTTCCTTGGCATGCCTTTACACTAACTAATTAGTTGCCACGACGAGGAGGCAACATCCATCTCAATGGAGGAGTTAGGAATATGGTAGCTAAGAAACGACTGCTTGCTGGTCTGGCGTCGCTGACTGTCATGGGCATCGCCCTTGCCGGTTGCGGTCCGTCCACGAACAACGGCAGCAATACCCCCAAAGACGAAAAGGTGACGATCACCTACATGCATCGCCTGCCGGATAAAAAGGGCATGACGCTGGTCAATGACATCGTGGCCAAGTGGAACAAGGACAACCCGAACATCCAAGTCAAGGCCACCAAGTTCGATGGCGCGGCTCAGGACATGATCAAGAAGCTGGCGACCGACGTCAAGGCCGGCGCCGCTCCTGATCTGGCTCAGGTCGGATACGCCGAGTTGCCTGAGGTCTTCAGTCAGGGCCTGTTGCAGGACGTCACCGAAGAGGCCGCGAAGTACAAGGACCACTTCGCTGAGGTTCCGTTCTCCATGATGCAGATCGGTGGCAAGGCCTACGGTCTGCCGCAGGACACCGGCCCCCTGACGTACTTCTACAACGCCAAGGAGTTCGAGAAGCTCGGCATCACCGTGCCGCAGACCGCTGACGAGCTTATCGCGACCGCCAAGAAGACCGCCGCCCAGGGTAAGTACATCATGACGTTCCAGCCCGATGAGGGCATGATGACGATGTCCGGCGCTTCCGGCGCTTCCGGCGCGTGGTACAAGACTGAGGGCAATGCCTGGAAGGTCGACACCCAGACTGCAGGCTCCAAGGCCGTGGCCAAGGTGTACCAGCAGCTGCTCGACGACAAGTCCGCGCTCACCAACCCGCGTTGGGATCCGTCCTTCGACGCCTCCATTAACAAGGGTCAGCTGATCGGCACTGTGGCTGCCGCTTGGGAAGCCCCGCTGTTCATCAGCTCCGCCGGTGGCACCGGCAAGGGGGAGTGGAAGGTCGCCCAGCTGCCCGATTGGTTCGGCAACGGCACCAAGACCGGCTCCGACGGTGGTTCCGGCGTGGCTGTGCTCAAGGGCTCGAAGCACCCGGCCGAGGCCATGAAGTTCCTCGACTGGTTCAACACCCAGGTTCCGGATCTGGTCTCCCAGGGTCTGGTCGTGGCCGCCACCACTGAGGCTGCCAAGACTCCGGCTGCGTGGTCCGAGTTCTTCAGCAACCAGGACATCATGGCTGAGTTCAAGAAAGCGAACGACAACATGGCTTCGTTCAACTACATCCCGGGCTTCTCCGCCGTGGGTTCAGCGATGAACGAGACTGCTGCCAAGGCCGCTACTGGTGACGCCAAGGTCTCCGACATCTTCGACACCGCTCAGAAGACTTCCGTCGAAGCGCTGAAGAACGCCAAGCTCCCTGTCAAGGAGTGAACATAACCCGGTCCGGTGATGGATAAGCTGAAAAGTTCCGTCCATCACCCAAGACCCCCGATGCCTCAGGCATCATAAAATGAAAGGCCGGGGATTCGGACTCCGGCCTTTCATATGTCCAAGAGTACATGCTCGTGGAATCGTTTTTCTGTTTTTCGAAAAGACAGGTTTGTATTATGACTGCATCCATTACTCAGGCCAAGGGTGCCGCGCCGAAACGCGCCGCCGCAAAGCCAAAGCGCTCGAAGGCATTCAAGCGCGAGAACCGAACCGGCTGGGCGTTCATGGCGCCGTTCGCAATCTTGTTCGCCTTCGTGTTCCTCCTGCCCATCATCTGGGCCGTCTATTCCAGCTTCTTCCGTCAGGTCAGCCAAGGCGGCGGCCTCTATGGCGGCGGCGAACTGGTCAACGAGTTCGTCGGATTCCAGAACTTCCAATACGTCATCACTTCCGGCAAATTCTGGACTGGTGTCGGCCATGTGCTGCTCTACACCGTCGTCCAGGTGCCGATCATGATCATCGCCGCCCTTGCGCTGGCTATGGTCATCGATTCGTTTGTCGTCAAGCACGTTACCGGTTTCCGTCTGGGCTACTTCCTGCCCTACGCCATCCCCGGCGTCGTCGCCTCCATCATCTGGGTCTACCTGTACAACGGTCAGATTTCCCCAATCGTCAAGGGTCTGGAGTCCATCGGCATCCATGTCGACTTCTTTGCCAACAACGTTGTCCTCGGTTCCATGGCCAACATCACGACCTGGACGTTCACCGGTTACAACATGCTGATCTTCCTCGCCGCGCTGCAGGCCATCCCGCACGACCTGTATGAGGCCGCCCGCATCGATGGTGCCAACGGTTTCCAGGTCGCCATGAAGATCAAGCTGCCGAACGTGCGTGGCGCGGCGCTGCTCGCCATGCTGCTGTCCATCGTCGGCACCATCCAGCTGTTCAACGAGCCGCAGATCATGTCCACCGCGGATCCGGGCATCTCCAAGGCGTACACGCCGATGATGATGGCCATGAATACTTCGCAGGGAACGCTTACCCCGTCAGGTGACGGCCCCGCATCAGCCATCGCCATCGTCATGGCACTGATCGCAGGTCTGCTTGCCGTCGTGTACACCCTTGCTGAAAGGAAGGTGAACGAGTAATGAGCTCTGCAACCGCTGAAGTGCGCGCGAACAAGAAGCGCGAACGTCGTTTGGAGAAGCAGCGCGAGGCTGCACAGCACGATCTGCCCCGTTCCATGAGGCCGTCGCCTGCAGTCAAGACACTTACGGTCATCGTACTGGTGTTGGCGCTGATCTACTTCCTGTTCCCGATTTACTGGGCCATCATTGCGTCCACCAAGACGCCCTCCCAGATGACCAGCGGCAATGGCCTGTGGTTCTCCGTGTCGCTTGACCAGATCCCCAACGCCGTGGCCACCAACTACTCCAAGCTGCTCGGCTGGACCCGTGGCAACTTCTGGCGCTGGGTGCTGAACTCGCTGATCTACTCGGGCGTCTCCGCACTCATCGGCACCATCGTGTCCGTCATGGCTGGCTACGCCACCGCGAAGTTCAACTTCCGCGGCAAGAACGTCGCCATCGGCATCATCATGGCCTGCATGCTGATGCCTGCCGCCCTGCTCACCATCCCCCAGTACTCGATCTTCCACGCTCTGAAGCTGACCAACACGATGGCGTCCATCATCATCCCGTGCTGTGTCTCGCCGTTCGGCTTCTTCCTGGGCCGTACGTACGCCCAGAGCTCTGTGCCTGATGAACTGCTTGAAGCCGCCCGCATCGACGGCGCGAGCGAAGCCAGGATTTTCTTCACCATCGTGCTGCGACTTCTCGCCCCGGCAATGGTGACGATCTTCCTGTTCCTGTTCGTCGCCACGTGGAACAACTTCCTGCTGCCGTTGATGATGGTGTCCTCCGACACCCTCAAGCCGGTGACCCTGGGTCTGTACGGCATGGTGTCGTTGGCCACATTCACCGATCGCGGCGCCCTGATGATGGGCGCACTGCTCGGCGTGCTGCCGGTGATCGTGATCTTCCTCGGTCTCCAGCGCTACTGGCAGTCCGGCCTGGCCGCCGGCGCCGTCAAGGGCTGATGTTTTCTCCCGCCATGTGCGGGAGAAAACCACGAACCGCCGCCCGGCATGATGTGTCACTGAGTGCCGGGCGGTACGGCCATCACCTCGATCAGTGACACGATTACCATCGTCCAGCGTCATCGTAGGCGTCAAGGATTTGCGCAGTCAGGATCCAGCGGGCCTGCGATGATGCCGGCCATTTCATCGGCTTTCGTGATTTCATCACCCATATATCTTTCCCCGATGACTGTTCCCAAGAAGGAGAACCCATGACCAGCACTGGCCGCTTCACATTGCCCAGTGAAGAGAACTTCGCTGAAAAAACCAAGGAACTTGCCGAATTGTGGGGCGCTGATGCCATCCGTAATTCCGATGGCACACACCTTGACGAGTCCGTGCTCGCACTCGGCAAGAAGATCTACAGCGCCTACTTCCCGACCCGTGCACACAACGAGTGGATCACGCTGCACATGGACGAGACCCCGCAGGTGTACCTGCTCACCGGGCGCGTCCTGGCGGAAGCGGACATCGTGGATGTTCCCCTGATGGACGGCTTCTTCGAGGAGCAGCTCAAGCCGAACCGTGACGCCGACCCGCACAAGTACTGGGAAGTCGTGGACCGCACCACCAATGAGGTCGTGGATGCCTCCCTGTGGACGCTTGATGAGGACACCGATACCGTGCATGTCTCCGGCGCGACGCCGATGCACGAGTACACGGTCTCGTTCCTCGCGTACATCATCTGGGATCCGGTCGAGATGTACAACCACCTGACGAACGGGTGGGGCGACAAGGAGCACGAGATTCCGTTCGATATCTACCACCCGGCGACGCGCAAGTTCGTGTTCGACACGTTCGAGCAGTGGCTCAAGGACAACCCGCAGGTGGATGTCGTGCGTTTCACGACGTTCTTCTACCAGTTCACGCTGCTGTTCGACCAGAAGCAGCGCGAGAAGGTCGTGGACTGGTTCGGATGCGCCTGCACCGTGAGCCCGGCCGCGCTCGACGACTTCGAGAAGGAGTACGGCTACCGCCTGCGCCCCGAGGACTTCGTCAACGAGGGCTCGTACAACTCCGCATGGCGCGTGCCGCGCAAGCCGCAGCGCGACTGGATCGATTTCCTGAGCCATTTCGTACGCGCGAACGTGAAGAAACTCGCATCGCTGTCGCACGAGGCCGGCAAGGAAGCGATGATGTTCCTGGGTGACCAGTGGATCGGTACCGAGCCGTACAAGGATGGTTTCGAGGATCTGGGCCTGGATGCTGTCGTCGGTTCGATCGGTGACGGCACCACGACCCGCATGATCGCGGACATCCCGGGCGTGAAGTACACGGAGGGTCGTTTCCTGCCGTACTTCTTCCCCGACACGTTCTACGAGGGCAACGATCCGAGCATCGAAGGTCTCGACAACTGGCGTAAAGCGCGTCGTGCCATCCTGCGTTCCCCGATTTCGCGTATGGGCTACGGCGGATACCTGTCGCTGGCCGCGAAGTTCCCGAAGTTCGTCGATACCGTCACCCACATCGCCGACGAGTTCCGCGACATCCATGACCGTACCGGTGGAGTCGCCGCCGAAGGCGAGCTCAACGTGGCGATTCTGAACTCGTGGGGCAAGATGCGTTCGTGGATGGCGTTCACGGTCGCCCACGCGCTGCCGAACAAGCAGACGTATTCGTATTACGGCATTCTGGAGTCGCTGTCGGGCATGCGCGTGAACGTGCGGTTCATCAGCTTCGATGACGTGCTGGAGCATGGCGTCGCCGACGACATCGACGTGATCGTGACCGGTGGCCCGGTCGACACCGCGTTCTCCGGTGGCTCGGTGTGGGCCGAGGAGCCGCGCCTTGCGGCGACGCTGCGTGCCTGGGTGCACGGCGGCGGCGCCCTGATTGGCGTGGGCCAGCCGAGCGCCCAGCAGTTCCAGGGTCGTTTCTTCCAGCTGGCCGATGTGCTGGGTGTGGACGAGGAGCGTCACCAGACGCTGTCGGTGGACAAGTACTTCCCGGCCGTCACGCCGGAGCACTTCATCACCGCCGACGTGCATCTGGGCGAAGGTGTGCTGCAGGGCTTCCTCGACGCCGGATACCGCAAGCCCCTGTCGGGCTGCGGCGGCGGTCAGGCGATCGGCGAGCTTGGCGGCATCGACTTCGGCGAGCCGATCGCGGACACGTTCCCGGTCAGCGAGGACGTGACGCTGCTGCGCGCCGACGGCGGTCAGGTGCAGCTCGCGGTCAACGAGTACGGCAAGGGCCGCGGCGTATACGTCTCCGGTCTGCCCTATTCGGCCGCGAACGCCCGTCTGCTGGAGCGAATCCTGTTCTGGGCCTCCCACAACGAGGACAAGTACACGGCATACAGCTCCACCAACCCCGAGTGCGAGGTCGCGGTGTTCCCCGATGCCGGCCAGTACTGCGTGATCAACAACACCGACCGTCCGCAGTCCACGGATGTGGCTCTGCCTGACGGTTCGGTCGAGCATTTCGACCTCGACCAGAGCGCCATCGCTTGGCGCAACCTCTGATCTGTGCAGTCCCCGTCCGTCCCACGGCATGATGCGGGACGGACGGGGACAGATGGATCGGACAGCAAGACTTGAGGATCAGGGCTTCCGTGCTTTCCTTCTCCTTCCTCCGGAGGCCCTGACACTCAGACCCATCGGTGGGGCAAGGCATGACGATATGCCTTGCCCCACATATTCGTCAAGGATGTGCGAACCGCGCATATCCGCTGTTACGTAAGGACACAACACATGACAGTGCAGGATACAGCACAGCAGACACCTGCCGACCGCTTCCGCGTCGGCATCGACATCGGCGGCACCAAGATCGAGGCCGTTCTCGTCGATCCGCAGGATAATGTTCGCAACGACGTGCGCATTCCCGCACGACGCGGCAACGCGCAGGTCATCGACGACGTCGTATCGATCACCCATGAGGTGGCCGGCGATCTGTTCGATCAGGTCGCCACGGTCGGCATCGGCATCCCCGGACAGGTCAATCCAGAAACCGGTCGTGTCGACAACGTCGTCAACCTCGACATCGATACGCTGGAGCTTGGTACCGAAGCGGGCAAGCGCCTCGGTATTCCCGTGCACGTCGAGAACGACGTCAATGCGGCCGCGGTCGGCGCCGCGCGTATGGTCGGCGGATCCCACCCCGAAGGAACCATCGTGTTCCTCAACTTCGGCACCGGACTCGCCGCGGGCATCGTCGTCGACGGCGTCGTCCAGCACGGTTTCAGCGGGGCCGCCGGCGAGATCGGCCATATCCCGATCGACCCGAACCGCTTCCCGTGCCCCTGCGGGCAGAGCGGCTGTCTTGAGACCGTGTGCTCCGGAGCGTCGGTCGGTCGCCACTGGCCGGTCGAAGGCAAGCCTCCGATGCCGGATCTCATCGAGTGCGCCCGTCGCGGCGAGCCTGACGCCCAGCGCATACTCGTCATGGTCACCCACGCCATCGTCGACGCCGTGCAGATCGTCGCACAATCCTATGACCCGCGCATGATTATCTTCGGCGGTGGCATGGCGAAGACCGGCCAGCCGCTCATCGACGTCACCCTGGACGAATTGCGCGTGCGCGAGCGCACCTGCCCGTTCCTGACGGGCCTGCATCTCGGCGAACGCATCAAGCTTGCGCAACTCGACCAGCCGGTCGGAGCGCTGGGCGCCGCGTGGGCCGCGCCGGAGGCCTGATAGGCACACCGGTACCGGCGACGGAGTTTCCAAAACCACCCGGGCCGCACGGCCGGATGTGAGCAGAACATGAATCGAGGGCCGCTCCCTGAACGGGGGAGCGGCCCTCGATTCATATCGCAAGGACCTTTCGGTGGTTCTCTCAGTGACCGTTCTCGATGTAATGATGAACCACGTCGATGGCGGATCCGCGCAGCGCGATATCCGAACCCACCTGGCACCGTCGCACGGAGGTATGCTTGTGGAACTTCGACGACGACACCATGTCCACACGGCGCTGCGTCGCCTCCAGGAACGCCGCGTTCACGATGTCCGGCGGGCCGTACACGCATATGTCGTTGATGTCGAGCAGGCCGATTGGCATGGCGAGCGCCGCGGCGAGCTGCTCGCCGCAGGATCGGATGATGTCCAGCTGCTCCTCGGGCGTCGACGCGCGGCGAATCCGCTCGCGAATTACCGGCGATGTGACCATCGTCTCCAGGCACCCGCGCTTGCCGCACGGACACAACACCCCCGACTCCGGGTCGAGGGAGATATGCCCGATCTCGCCTCCGGCATGGTTCTGCCCGATCACCGTCACATCGTCGATCAGCGTCGCGGCACCGATGCCACGGTCGATCTTGATGAACAGCATGCTCTTGTCGCCATGCCCGAAGAATCGCTCCGCGAGCATGGAGCAGACGACGTCGTTGCTGATGGTGACGGGGAATCCGAAACGACGTTCCAGCATGCCTCTCAGATCAAGGTCCCGCCATCCCAACACCGTCGATTCGCGAATGACACCGTCCTCGACGACACCAGTCGCCGCTATGCCGATGCCGATGATCGTGTCGGCGTCGATGTCGGTGCGCAGCTGGTCGACCAGCTGCACGATCATGTCCGCGTTGATGTCGTTATCCGGTCCGAGCGCCATTTCCATGCGCTGCTGTGGCGTGCCCAGCAGGTCGGTCACGGCTCCCTGCACCAGATGCTCCTGGGACAGGTCGACGCTGATGATGTGCAGACGCGACGTGTCGATGCTCAGCAGCGTGCCGCGCTTGCCCTTGCCGGAGGCGTTGACGTCGAAACCGCTCTCGCAGATCAGCCCTTCGTCGAGCATGCTGTTGGCGACTCCCGATATCGCCACGCGCGAGAGTCCGGTCTGCCGCCCGAGGTCGGCGCGGGATAGCTGCCCGTTCGGGAACAGCAGCCCGAACACCAGGGAACGGTTGTTGCGGCGCACGTCGGCGGGACTTGCCTTCGTCGTCCTGCCGGGCGTGTGCAGGGGGAACGAGATGGTGTTGGCGTACGAGGTCATTGGTTCAGTCGTTTCTTGTCAGAGCGCCCATGATTCGGATCATGCGAGCTGCGGTGTGGTCATGTTCAAATCCACAGTCTTTATATTATAGCAATAGAAAAGGGGATTCAGGAACTATAAACGCCGAAGAATGGCGGTTTGTCATTTATGTAACTATAATTAACAAATAACGGTGCGTATGCGCCAACAGCTGCTGCGTCGCAGTGGCACAGCAGCTTCAGATAGGGGGTCGTTGTGGCGGTGAAGACCGGCGGCAACCTGCGGCACAACAAGGAAAAGAGGGTTCCACATGACTGACATTGATCCGAAACTGGCGGCCATCGTCGATCAGTTCGCCATCGACGGCGACGTCAAGGGCATCACCGCATACGGTGACGGCCACATCAACGTCACCTTCCTGATCAACACGGATCAGCACCGGTACATCCTGCAGAAGATGAACACGGACATCTTCCCGGACACCGTGCACCTGATGCGCAACATCGAACTCGTCACCGCCTACCTGCGCTCCAAGAACCAGGAGACGCTCGACATCGTCCCCACCAAGGACGGCGCGAGCTACATCGAAAACGAGGAGGTGGACGGCGCCTGGAGGATATACAAGTTCATCGAAGGCACCATCTCCTACAACCTCGTCCCCAACGCCGACGTGTTCCGCGAGTCCGGCGCCGCGTTCGGCGAGTTCCAGAACTTCCTGGCCGGCTTCGACGCCTCTCAGCTGACCGAGACCATCGCCCACTTCCACGACACGCCGAGCCGCTTCCGCGACTTCAAGGCTGCGCTGGAAGCCGACAAGATGGGCCGCGCCGAAACCTGCAAGCCGGAGGTCGACTTCTTCCTCGCCCACGAAGACCAGTACTCCCGCATCATGGACGGGCTGGCCGACGGCTCCGTTCCGCTGCGCGTCACCCACAACGACACCAAACTCAACAACATCCTGATGGACGCGAAGACCGGCAAGGCCCGTGCCATCATCGACCTCGACACCATCATGCCGGGTTCCATGCTGTTCGACTTCGGCGATTCCATCCGCTTCGGCGCGTCCACCGCGCTTGAAGACGAGAAGGATCTCGACAAGGTCCACTTCAGCACCGAACTGTTCCGCGCCTACGCGGAGGGCTTCGTCGGCAAGGTGCGCGACAGCATCACCGACAAGGAGGCCGAGCTGCTCGCATTCGCCGGCAACATGATGACGATGGAATGCGGCATGCGCTTCCTCGCCGACTACCTCGCCGGTGACACGTACTTCGCCACCAAGTACCCCGATCACAACCTCGTGCGCGCTCGCACCCAGATCAAGCTCGTGCAGGAGATGGAGCAGAAGGCCGACGAGATTCGCGCCATCGTCGACGACGTCATGGAAAGGACCGCCCGCTGATGACCACGGAAGAGAAGAAGGACGACTGCGCCTGCGGCGGACTCGACGCCGTCTACGCGAGCATCGACGCGCTCGTCGACTTCGCGCGCAAGCGGCTTGAACTCGACCCGCGCGATGCCGACTGGACGCGCAACCGCATCTTCGAGCTGTTCTCGCTCGACTCGTACCGTCCTACCGGCGCGACCAGCGACGACACGCTGCCAGACGACCTGCTGACGCGGTTCCGCGCCGCGGCCGTCGCGGCGGGGCTGTTCGACGCCGACGAAGGATCCGTGTACGCGGACATCGTGATGGGCATGCTCTCCGGCACGCCGTCCGCCGTGCAGGACCGGTTCGAGGCAGTGGAACGCGAACATGGCGGCATGGAGGCCATGCGCTGGTTCTACGACTACTGCGTCGCCAACAACTATGTCAAGAAGGGCGTGCTCGACAAGAACCCGCGCTTCGATTCCCACGGCCTGGTCATCACCATCAACCTCGCCAAGCCCGAATTCAAGAACATGAAGAAGGCCGCCGCGGGCAACTCGGTGGCCGGCGGATACCCCGCATGCACGATCTGCCATGAGAACGAGGGCTTCGCGGGGCGCAACAAGCGCACGCTGCGCACCATCCCCGCCACACTCGGCGACGAACCGTGGTTCTGGCAGTTCTCCCCGTACGGGTACTTCTACCAGCACGGCATCTGCGTGAACGACGAGCACACGCCCATGCACGTGAGCCGCTCCACGTTCGGGCACCTGCTTGACTTCGTCGACCGGTTCCCCGGATACTTCCTCGGGTGCAACGCCGCGCTGCCGCGCATCGGCGGCTCCGTGCTCGCCCACGACCATTACCAGGGCGGCGGCGAACTGCTGCCGATGCACAAGGCGGCCGCCTGGGCGACGATGACGCTGCCGGAATACCCGGACGCGACCATCGAGATCCTCGACTGGCCCGGCACCGCCGTGCGCGTGGTCGCCAAATCGCGCGACACGATCATCGAGGTGTGCGACAAGATCCGCGAAGGCTGGATCAACTACTCCAACCCCGAGCTGGACATCATCTGCGAAGGCGAGGACGGCAAGCGCTCCGCGGTGTCGCCCAGCGCGATCATCACCGAGCGCGGCTACGAAATGAGCCTGATCTTCCGCAACAACTCGGTCAGCGAGGAACTGCCGGAAGGCATCTTCCACGCGCATCCCGAGTTCTGGCCGGTCAAGCAGGAGCCCATCGGCCTGATCGAGGCGCAGGGGCTGTTCATCCTGCCCGGCCGTCTCATCAACCAGCTTGGCCTGATCGAGGACGCCCTCGCCGAGGGCAAGCCGCTGCCGGAAGAGGTCGGCGAGTTCACGCTCGAATGGGACGAACTCACCGCGACACTGAACGGCGAGCGCGACCGCGACGCCATCCACGCCGCGGTGCAGGACGAACTCGGCAGCGTATGCGAGCGCATCCTGGGCAACACGGCCGTGTTCAAGCACAAGGAACTCACCCGGGACTTCATGGAAGGCCTCGGATTCCATACTCAGCATTAGAATGACTGTTGGAGTCATCCACAGCTGTTTTTCAAGGAGGAACACATGACTACCATTCTGGTAACGGGCGGCGCGGGCTACATCGGTACGCACACCGATGTCGAGCTGCTGAACAAGGGGTACGACGTTGTCTGCGTGGACAACTACAGCAACTCGTCGCCCAAGGCGCTCGATCGCGTCGAGGAGATCACCGGCAAGACCGTCAAGCGCTACGAGGGCGATGTCCGCGATGAGGCGCTGATGGACCGCATCTTCACCGAGAACGACATCGACTGGGTGATTCATTTCGCCTCGCTCAAGTCCGTCGGCGAGTCGGTCGCCAAGCCGATCGAATACTACGACAACAACCTCAACAGCACCATCGTGCTGCTCAAGGCCATGCGCGCCCACGACGTCAAGAAGGTCATCTTCTCGTCGTCCGCCACCGTCTATGGCACGCCCAAGGAGCTGCCGCTGACTGAGGAGAGCCAGACCGGCGGCACCACGAACCCGTACGGCACGACCAAATTCTTCGAGGAGCAGATCCTGCGCGACGTGCACGTCGCCGACGACTCCTGGACCGTCGTCATCCTGCGCTACTTCAACCCGGTCGGCGCCCACGAGTCCGGCCTGATCGGCGAGGATCCGAAGGGCATCCCGGCAAACCTGACCCCCTACATCGCCAAGGTTGCACTCGGCGAGCTCAAGGAGGTTCAGGTGTTCGGTGACGACTATGACACGCCCGACGGAACCGGCGTGCGCGACTACATCCACGTTGTCGATCTGGCCAAGGGCCACGTCGCCGTCATCGACAAGGTCGAGGGCCCCGGCGTGTTCACCTACAACCTGGGTACCGGTCACGGATACTCGGTACTTGAGGTCATCAAGGCGTACGAGAAGGCTGCCGGCCACGCGATTCCGTTCGCGATCAAGCCGCGTCGCCCCGGCGACATCGCCGCCTGCTACGCCGACTCCTCCAAGGCCGAGCGTGAACTCGGCTGGAAGGCCGAGCTCGGCATCGACGACATGGCTGCGTCGTCGATGAATTGGCAGACCAAGAACCCGAGCGGTTACCGCGACGCCGAGTGACATCGGCCCGTGCGATCGGCCGATCGGCGTGATTTGATCGTCTGGCCGTCTTACGAATGATGCCCGGTGGCTCCTGAGATTCAGGAACCACCGGGCATCATTCGTTTTTTGCCGTTGATATTCGCCGGAACGTTGGCAAGGTCATGGGTCAAGTCGCGTTTGCGTGCTTAAGTGCGCGTCGGAACGACGAGTGCGCGAACATAGGAACGCAAAACCGGTGGTTTGCGTGCTTAAGTGCGCACGGTCGTCGTTCCGGCGCGCACTTAAGCACGCAAAAGGGTACGGACAGGCCCGATATGTGTGGTGTTCGTTCAGTGGATTGCCGTGAAGTGATGCGTGTGTCGGCAAGGCGTACCGAAGGAAGCGGTACGAGGGTACCGCGACTGAGGAACAACGCAGCCGACACTCCATCACTCCTCGGCAACGAGGTCGAGATATGAATCGTTCCACAGATCCTCGTCCCCGTCGGGCATCAGCAGGACGCGTTCGGGGTTCAGGGCCTGGACTGCGCCCTCGTCGTGGGTGACGAGGACGATGGCGCCTTCGTATTTGGCGATGGCCTTGAGGATTTCGTCGCGGGAGGCGGGGTCGAGGTTGTTGGTGGGCTCGTCGAGGAGGAGGACGTTGGCGCGGGAGGTGACGAGCGTGGCGAGGGCGAGACGGGTCTTTTCGCCGCCGGAGAGGACCCGGGCGGGTTTGAAGGCGTCGTCGCCGGAGAAGAGGAAGGAGCCGAGGATGGAACGAGCCTGAGTGTCGTTGAGCTCAGGGGCGACGTGGGTGAGGTTCTCAAGCACGGTGGCGTTGAGATCGAGGGTGTCGTGCTCCTGGGCGAAGTAGCCGATCTTGCAGCCGTGGCCGTATTCGACGACGCCGGTGTCGGGGTCTTCGATGTGGGCGAGCAGGCGCAGGGTGGTGGTTTTTCCGGCGCCGTTGTAGCCGAGGATGACGACGCGGGAGCCTTTGTCGACGGCGAGGTTGACGCCGGCGAAGACGATGTTGGAGCCGTATGCCTTGGAGATGTCCTTGGCCATGATGGGGGTGCGGCCGCAGGGTGCCGGTTCGGGGAAGCGGATGTCGGCGACCTTGTCCTGCTTCTGGGCGTCGGAGGTCTCGGACAGGAGCCGTTCGGCGCGGCGCATCATGTTCTGGGCGGCGACGGCCTTGGTGGCTTTGGCGTGCAGGCGGATGCCCTGCTTCATGAGCCGGTCGGCTTTTTTCTCGGCGACCTCGCGTTCGCGGCGACGACGCTCCTCGTCGACGACGCGCTGGTGGAGGTAGGCTTTCCAGCCGAGGGAGTACATGTCGATCTGGCCGGTCTGCGCGTCGAGATGCCAGACCTTGTTGACGACTTCGTCGAGCAGCTCGGTGGAGTGGGAGATGACGAGGAATCCGCCTTCGTATTTCTTGAGGAATCCGCGCAGCCATTCGATGGAGTCTGCGTCCAAGTGGTTGGTGGGCTCGTCGAGAATGAGGGTGTCGGCATCGGAGAAAAGGATGCGGGCGAGTTCGATGCGGCGGCGTTGGCCACCGGAGAGGGTGCCGAGGGGACGCTGCATGACGTCCTGGGGGAGGCCGAGGCTGTCGGCCATGGCGATGGCCTCGGATTGTGCGGCATAGCCGCCGGCCTTGTCGAAGTCCTGCATGGCTTTGTCGTACCGGTTCATGGCTTTGGTCATGATGTCCGGGTCCGGGTTGGTCATGTCTTTTTCGGCTTTGCGGATGCGGCTGATGATGGAGGCGATGTCGCGGGCGCTCATCATGCGGTCGAGCGCGGTCTGCGCCTGGTCGGCGGCATGCGTGTCCTGGGGGAGGTAGCCGAGCTTGCCGGATACGCGCACCTTGCCGCTGGTGGGGAGCATGTCGCCGGTGATGACGCGGGTGAGTGTGGTTTTGCCGGCACCGTTGCGACCGACCAGACCGATCTTGTCGCCTTTGGCGACGTGGAAATCGGTGGGATGGAGCAAGGTGCGCGCGCCGATCTGAATCTCAAGTCCCTGCGCCTCAATAGCCATGTGTCCCGCTCGTCTTTCTGTTGTTGTCCGTATTCGTTGAAGTCCAACCGTCCATCATAGCGAACACGTGCCGACTGGCGGTCAGGGTACTGGCTCAGGGGTGTCTCGGGGTTGTCATCCCCGCGGATCATAAGCCGTTTCGTCCCCGTGGTCGATGGCCGGGAAACCTTACGAATCCTAATGTTTATGGTGATGTTGCGATGACGGCAGACCAGTGAAGGAGCGACAGGCATGGAACGGATGATGACGGGAGACGGGCGCGTTCGGACGTTCGCCGAGTGCCGGAACAGAAGGAACCGCAGGACGCTGCTGCGCGTGTCGGTCGTGCTGGGCGTCCTGCTCGCCGCCATACTGGCGCTGCTGTTCTGCCTGGGGCGTTTCGCGGGCCGGGGGCCGTTTGCGCCCGGCGTCGCGCAGGCGAAATACTCTCCGTCGAGCTGGAGTCTGATTGTCGTCAACCGGTGGAACAGGATTCCCGACGACTATCCGGCACCGAAACTGACCAGGCTCAGCAACGGCGAGAGCGTGGATTCGCGCATCTATCCCGATCTGCAGCGCATGTTCGATGACATGCGTGCCGCGGGGCTTCACCCGGAGGTCACGTCGGCGTACCGTACGGAGGCCGTGCAGCGGCAGCTGCTGGACGAGAAGATATTCCTGTATCAGAACGAGGGCGCGTCGAAGGAGGATGCGAGAAGACAGGCGTCGCAATGGGTGGCCGAGCCGGGGACCAGCGAGCACGAGCTGGGCCTGGCGGTGGACATCAATGCGAGCGGGGCCACCAGCACCAAGGACAGCGTCAACGAGCACCAGTGGCTTGCAGACAACGCGTGGCGGTACGGATTCATCCTGCGCTATCCGCGAGGGAAGACCGACGTGACCGGCAACGCGTATGAATCATGGCATTACCGGTATGTGGGAGCCGAGGCGGCGAAGGCGATGCATGAGTCCGGCCAGACGCTTGAAGAGTACGTGAAGTAGCTGGACGGGCCGTTGCCGCAGTATCAATCTATGCCGACGCGATGGTGATGGTGGCGCGGAACGATTGCTCGTCCGGCCTGTCCAATTCCAGCGTCGCGCCCATGGCCTCGCATGCGGCGTCGGCGATCGACAGGCCTAGGCCGACGCCGGGCTCGGCGCTGATGCGTGAGTGTTCGCCGCGGTGGAACGGCTGCTTCAGATTCATCAGATCGTCCGGCAGCGTTTCGTCGGTGCTGTTGGTGATGGTCACGATGATGGCGCAGTGCTCCTGCCTCGCGGCGATGTCGAGTGTGCCCGAGCTGATGTTGTGCATGATGGCGTTACGCAGCAGGTTGCCGATGGCCAAGTCCATCAGCGATTTGCTGGCCTGGACCTGCACGTCGCCTGCGACATCGCGCGTGGTGACGAGGATGTTGCGCTTATCGGCCTGCTCCTCCACCTCGGCCAGCTCGTCGTCGATGAAATCGGCGAGCTGCAGGGCGGTGACGTCCTCGGCATCGATGACGCCGCTCTGGATGCGCGAGAGCGTGAGCAGTGCCTGCACGAGGTCGCTGCCGCGACGGTTCGCGGCGAGCGCCCGCCTGATGGCAGGCTCCACGTCGGCCGGGAAACGGCCTTGGGACAGTGGGGCGTCCAGATTGGTCGCGACGGCGGCGATGGGTGTTCGCAGCTCGTGGGAGGCGTTCGACACGAACCGACGCTCCGCTTCCGTGGCGTTCTGCAGTCGGCCGAGCATGCCGTTGATGGATTCGATGAGCTTGCCGATCTCGTCATCGCTGCCGTCGGGGGCGATGCGAGCGTCGAGATCGCCGGGCTTCAACGCCTCCACCTGCTTGCTGATCTTGGCCACGCGTTTGGACAGGCGAGAGCCGACGAGCCAGGACACGATGAGCGAGAGCACGGCGAAAATGATGAACGTGCCGATGGAGATGAACTGCATCATCGTGATGAAGGAGTCGGTCAGGGCGCTCGCCGTCTTGCCGATATGCGTCACCTCGATCTTGGTGACGGTGGACTCCGGGTCGGAGGTCTCGACGGTATCCTCCTGTACCGAGAGCATCGGGGAGCAGACGGCGGTGGCGGAGCTGCCGACGGCGTCCGGCGCATCCTCCAGATCGAGGTCGTAGCTGGTCTGGTTCTTGTCGAAGTACACCGTGATCAGTTCGCCGGTGTCCTTGTCGGTGCACATGACGATGTTGTTCTTCTGCTGCCGTGCCGCCTGTGAGACGATGATGTTCTGCGTGATGATGACGGTGGCCAGCATCGCTAGGGCGGCGATGGATATGGTGGCGATGAGCCGGCCTCGGAACGTCGACGGCCAGGGGAATCGGCGGCGACGGCGTGTATGGCCATTGCCGCCGGCGGTGTCTTTGGCGGCGGCAATGGCCGCGGCCGTGTCGGTGACCGGGGCCGCCTCCGAGGTTGCGTCTGAGTCTGTTGCGGCGTCTGCTGCGTGTGATGCGGTCATGACAGACGGTACCCCTTTCCTCTGGTGGAGGTGATGCCGTTGCCCTCGCCGAGTTTGCGTCGCAGCGAGTATACGGTGGTTTTGATGGCGTCCGTGAGGTCGGTGGCTGATGCGCCCGCCCACACGGTGTCGAACAGTTCCTCGGCGTTGACGTAGCTGCCGTCCGCCTTCATGATCTCCAGCAGCACGCCGTATTCCTTCGGCGACAGGTTGACGGGCTTGCCGTCACGGGTCACGGTGTGGCGGACCGTGTCGAGGACGATGCCGTTGTGTGAGAATTCGGTGCCGGAGAAGTCGCCCTTGCCGGCACGGCGTTGCAGCGCCCGTATGCGCGCGAGTAGCTCGGGATAGGCGAACGGCTTGATCAGGTAGTCGTCGGCGCCGAGTTCGAGACCGTTGATGCGGTCCCTGACCTGCGCTGCCGCGGTGAGCATCAGCACGGACACGGGGATGTCGTTCGAGGCGATCGTCTCCATCACCGCGTCGCCGGACATGATCGGCAGGTCGCGGTCGAGCAGCACGATGTCGATGGATTGCTCGGCGAGCATGCGCACCGCTTCCAGCCCGTTGTATGCGACGCGGGTCGCATACCCCTCGAACCGCAGCGCGTCGTCCAGCGCGGCGGCGAGGTCACGGTCATCTTCGACGATCAGTATGCGCATGGGAACCTCCTCGGATACGTAGGTTGCGTGAGAGCCAATCCGTTTCCATTATTGTCGCGGTTTTCAGAGCTGAGTGAGCATCCGGCGGCTGGTCATGGAACACTCAAACATTATTAAGAGGATACGATGAAAGTTGTATAGGAACCATGATCGGCATGCAATGAATGGTATCGTATTCCGCCATCGGAGTATGAAGATGGGCATGGTCGCCCATCCGGCTTGTTCAACGGATCTCTTACTGGAAAGAAAACGCTTATGAGTGGTAAACGGTTGATGGGGGGCTGACATGCGGCGTTGTGCTATGTGAGGGAATGTCGCGCCAAGGGACTCACCTTGGTCAAGGATCCCGCCCGTACCGGAAGGAGTGACAAGCCTGGCAAAGGCTCTGTCATCGTCGGCGACGAATGGGCGTTCTCGCAATACTCGGACTAGGAGGAGATGATACGCCGGATTAGTGCGATCTACGTGCGCACGAAATCAGGCAACGACGAAAGGATTCGCCGTATCCTCGCCCACGCGGCGAACATCGGCGGCTCCGGCGTGTACGTCACCGCGTCGGCTGACCTGTCACAGGCGAGAAACACCGCGGACGACTCGCTGGCGACGCTGGGCCTGATGATTGGCGTGATAGCGCTGATCGTGGGCGGTATGAGCATCGCCAACATGATGATCGTCACGGTCATGGAACGACGAGACGAAATCGGCTTGCGACGGGCACTGGGCGCTGCGCAGCGAATAGATGGCGGCGCGTGCCGGATTCGTGCGTCGTCTTGCAGCGAATATTGTGGCATCGCACAACGAGTACCCGTCAAATATGTGGAGTATTTCGTCAGCCGGACATGAAATGGCGGTATATTGAAACCATCATATTGGACTGACACAGAAAGAAGTTAGCCATGACATATCCGCAGCAGCCCGGCCCGCAGCAGCCGCAAGCCCCGCAGCAGCCCGCATATCAGGCGCCTTATGGTGCTCCTCAGGCTCCTCAGGCTCCTCAGCAGCCCGCCGGATACCAGTATCCGCAGGGGTATCCCCAGCAGCCCGGCTACCCGCAGCAGCCCGGCTACGCTCCCCAGCCGCAGGGGCCGAGCTTCCTCGACACGATGAACGTGCGCGCGGTCACCAAGATCTCCGCCATTCTCATGGTCGTGTTCATCGGCATCGAGACGTTCCTGTCGTTCCTCAGACTTGTCGATGCCGGCAACAACATGAGCGGATTCGGCTACAAGCTCCTCTTCGGCTCGACTCCGTGGCTCATGCTCACCGCAATCCTGGCGGTGTGGGTCATAGGTCTCAACGTCGTGCAGCACGGACCGCAGTGGTTCAAGATGGCCGCGTTCGTCGCCATGGTCGCGGCCGCCGGCCTGAAGGTGCTCGCGTGGCTCATCTACCTGTTCTCCGGCAATTCCGGATATTACGGCTACGGTTACTCGGACGGTGCCGCCACCGCGATTGCGTGGATTGGCTTCTTCGCGCTGCTCGGCCTGCTTGCTCAGGTGATTGTTCTGCTCGTCGGCTGGCTGCAGCAGCGGGTGTGAGGGCGTGTGCATGATCGTGTGACGGTCGCGGAACGGCCGTGATGCGGTTTCGCCGTGCAAAGCCGGATGGTCTGATGGCCGTCCGGCTTTTGCGTATTCGGGGGCGTCGCGGATCGGACGGTGTATAGTCCATGTGTTTGAATATGGGACACGCCATCGAACTGATGTTCGACATTTGTCTTGAAGTCGGGTATTGTTGAGCATGATTTACCGTTGATGATGGGATGTGCGAGGAAAGGCGGGGTTGTGACTGGACGCAAGACGTCGAAATCGGGCGGCGGGGACGTCGTGATCGAACGTGTGATGAGCAGCGACACATTCCTGTCGCGCGAGATCCGCAAGGCGCCGATGCGCAAGACCGACTCCTCATTGGTGGCGGACATCTCACATATCCCGAACGATCTGAAGATCACCATCCAGGGTGCGCGTGAACACAATCTGAAGAACGTGGATCTCGCCGTGCCGCGCAACAGGATGGTCGTGTTCGCCGGACTGTCCGGCTCCGGCAAGTCATCACTCGCGTTCGATACGCTGTTCGCGGAGGGGCAGCGCCGGTATGTGGAGTCGTTGTCCGCGTATGCGCGTCAGTTCCTCGGGCAAATGGACAAGCCGGATGTGGATTTCATCGAGGGATTGAGCCCTGCGGTGTCGATCGACCAGAAGACCACAAACCGCAATCCGCGTTCGACCGTGGGCACGATCACCGAGATTTATGACTATCTGCGACTGCTGTTCGCCCGCACAGGCGTACCGCATTGCCCCGAATGCGGCGAGCTGGTCAGCGCGCAGACCCCTCAGCAGATGGTGGACACGCTGCTGAAGAACCCGGAACGCACGAGATTCCAGATTCTCGCGCCCGTTGTACGCGGCCGCAAGGGGGAGTTCGCCGATCTTCTGGAGCTGCTGCGCGGCGACGGCTATGCCCGCGCGCTGATCGACGGTGAGGAGCGCCAGCTGTCCGACGACATCAAGCTCACCAAGCAGAAAAAGCACACCATCGAGGTCGTGGTGGATCGTCTGATGATCCGCGACGGCATCCGACAGCGGCTTACTGATTCGATCGAGACCGCGCTGCGGCTGTCCAAAGGTGTCATCGTCGCCGATTTCGTGGACTTGGACGAGAAGGACCCGAATCGGCGTCAGCCGTTCTCGGAGCACAGGGCCTGTCCGAACGGGCATCAGCTGCAGTTGGACGAGATCGAGCCCCGCACGTTCTCGTTCAATGCGCCATACGGGGCCTGTCCTGTGTGCGATGGCATCGGCTACAAGCTGGAGATCGACCCCGATCTGGTCATCGCCGATGATTCCAAGTCGCTGTCCGACGGCGTGATCGAGCCGTGGGGAGGCGGCAAGACCACGACCGAATACTACGGGCATGTGCTGCAGGGCCTGGCCGACGAACTCGGGTTCTCCATGGACACCCCATGGCGTGATTTGCCTGAGGACGTGCGGCATTCGATCCTGTACGGGCATGATTTCAAGGTCAACGTCTCATATCGCAACCGGTGGGGGCGGCTGCGCGAGTATTCGACCGGATTCGAGGGGGTCGTGCGCACGCTGATGCGCCGGTATCACGAGACCGACTCGGACCAGATGAAGCAGTACTACGAGTCGTACATGCGCGAGGTTCCCTGCCAGGCGTGCAATGGCAGGAGGCTGCGCCCCGAAGTGTTGGCGGTCACCGTAGACGGCGAATCCATCGCCGATGTATGCGACATGCCCGTCGAACGCGGGCTAGCGTGGATCAATGGGCTGAAACTGGAGGGAGCGGCGGCGACGATCGCCGGCGAAGTGGTCAAGGAGATCCGGGCCCGGCTGGGATTCCTCAACGATGTCGGCCTGAACTACCTGACGTTGTCGCGCGCGGCCAAGACGCTGTCCGGCGGCGAGGCCCAGCGCATCAGGCTTGCCACGCAGATCGGCTCCGGACTGGTCGGCGTCATGTACGTGCTCGACGAGCCATCGATCGGACTGCACCAGCGTGACAACGCGCGTCTCATCGAGACGCTGCACCATCTGCGCGACCTCGGCAACACGCTGATTGTCGTCGAACACGACCAGGAAACCATCGAGAGGGCGGATTGGGTGGTCGACATCGGCCCCGGTGCCGGCGAGCACGGCGGCGAGGTGATTTACTCCGGTCCGGCGAAGCGCCTCATCGAGGCGCCCCGGTCCGTCACCGGCGATTACATCGCCGGCCGACGGAGCATCGAAGTGCCGGCCGTGCGGCGCAAGCCGCATGCCACGAAGCGCCTTCGCGTGGTGGGGGCAAGGGAGAACAATCTGAAGAACATCACCGTCGATTTCCCCCTTGGCGTGATGACTGTGGTCACCGGCGTCTCCGGCTCCGGCAAATCGACCCTAGTGAACACGATCCTCTACCCGGTGCTCGCCGACAAGCTCAACGGCGCGCGCATCGTGCCGGGCAAGCACACGCGCGTCGAGGGCCTTGACCAGTGCGACAAGGTCATCCACGTCGACCAGAACCCGATCGGGCGCACTCCGCGCTCGAACCCGGCCACATACACCGGCGTGTGGGACAAGATCCGCACGCTGTTCGCTAAGACGCCGGAGGCGCAGGTGCGCGGTTACGGCCCGGGGCGGTTCTCGTTCAACGTCAAGGGCGGCCGCTGCGAGGCGTGCCACGGCGACGGCACGCTCAAGATCGAGATGAACTTCCTGCCCGACGTGTACGTCGAATGCGAGGAATGCCACGGCAAGCGGTACAACCGCGAAACCCTGGAGGTCAAATACAACGGCAAGACCGTCGCCGACGTGCTTGATATGCCGATCGAGGAGGCCGCCACGTTCTTCAAGGCGTACCCGTCGATCTCCCGCTACCTCGACACGCTTGTGCAGGTCGGACTGGGGTATATTCGCCTCGGGCAGCCCGCGCCCACGCTGTCCGGCGGAGAGTCGCAGCGCGTCAAGCTCGCCACCGAGCTGCAGCGCAGGTCCACCGGCAAGACAGTGTATATCCTCGACGAACCGACCACGGGCCTGCACTTCGAGGACGTGCGCAAACTGCTGCTCGTGCTGCAGGGACTGGTAGACAAAGGCAATACCGTGATCGTCATCGAGCACAATCTCGACGTGGTCAAGTCCGCCGACTGGATCATCGATTTGGGCCCGGAAGGAGGCGACGGCGGCGGCACGATTGTCACGCAGGGCACACCCGAACAGGTGGCGCAATGCGAAGCGTCCTGGACGGGCAAGTTCCTCAAGGACATGCTGTGACGAACGATATCGAGCGGCATTCACCCGAAGTGTGGAGAAAAGCGGCCGATTCGCTGCGCGGGGAGGCGGACGCTTCGGATGCGGTCGCCAAAGTGAACAGGAACGGGGCTCCGCTGCTGGGGGACACGCGCGACCTGTTCCGGCCGAAGACCGGAGATATCCCCGCCCAGCCCGGAGTCTACAAATGGCGGGACGGCGAAGGACGCGTGATCTACGTCGGCAAGGCGAAAAGCCTGCGCAACCGGTTGACCAACTACTTCCAGCCGCTGTATCTGCTGCATCCGCGCACGCAGACGATGGTGCTCACCGCACGTAGCCTCGAATGGACGGTCGTCGGCACCGAACTGGAGGCGCTCACTCTCGAATACACGTGGATCAAGGAGTTCGATCCCCGTTTCAACGTGCAGTTCCGCGACGACAAGACCTACCCGTATCTGGCGATATCGTCGGGGGAGGCCGTGCCTCGCGTATGGGTCACCCGCAGCCGCAAGAGAAGGGACGCCCGCTACTTCGGCCCCTACGCGAAGGTGTGGGAGCTGAGACAATCGTTGGACAAACTGCTGCGCACATTCCCGGTGCGTACCTGCACGACCAGCGTGTTCCACAAGGCCGAACTCACCGGGCGACCATGCCTGCTCGCGTCGATTGGCAAATGCTCGGCGCCATGCATCGGGAGAATCGCGCTCAAGGAGCACCGGCGCATGTGCGAGCAGCTGGTCGGCGTGATGACCGGTCGGCTCGGCAAGAGCTACATCGCCCAGCTGACGCGGGACATGAAGGACGCCAGCGCCGAACTCGAATTCGAGAAGGCCGCGCGGCTGCGCGACGAAATCCAGATGCTGCAGACCGTCATGCAGCAGAACGCGGTCGTGTTCGATCAGGACGTGGACGCCGACGTGTTCGGCATGGCATCCGACGAGCTTGAGGCGTCCGTGCACGCCTTCATCGTGCGTGACGGCTCGATTCGCGGAGAACGCAACTGGAGCGTCGAACGCGTCGAGGACGTATCCGACGGCGAACTCATCGACGACCTGATCATGCAGGTGTATTCAGACGTGGCCGCCGACAACGGATTGAACGTCGATCCTCATGATGGAACGGACCCTTCCATGGCCTCGCCCTCCGGGAATGAGGGCGTGTCGACGGCCGAAGGGGGAGCCTCCATCGTGGAGAGACGCGACGCCATCGGCAGCACGCAGACGGTGACGGCCAAGAGCAGCGTCGAGCGCGCGCAGGCGACACGCACGAGACGCGAACGGCAGGAACAGACCGGTCGCGCGGACCTGCTGGCGCCAATCGCCCCAGTGCCGCGCGAGGTCATCGTGCCGGTCGAGCCGGCACGCCGTGCAGAACTCGAATCATGGTTGAGCGGGCTGCGTGGCGCCGTGGTCACCATCCGCGTGGCAAGCCGCGGCGAGAAGAAGGCGCTGATGGACCGGGCGAACGAGAACGCCGGGCAGGCGCTGCAACGCAGCAAGATGAGCCGCATCAGCGACATGGGCACGCGCACCGCGGCCATGAACGATGTCGCGAAGGCACTCGGGCTCGCTCAGGCACCGCTGCGCATAGAATGCTACGACATTTCGAACACCGTGGGCGGGGCGTTCCAGGTCGCCTCGATGGTCGTGTTCGAGGACGCCATCGCCAAGAAATCCGAATACCGCAGATTCGCCATTCGCGGTGATGACGGCAAGGGTGCGCTCGACGATCTGAGCGCCCTTTACGAGACGCTGACGCGACGGTTCAGACACGGCAACATCGCCGGCGACTCCGGCGACAGCATGGACAACGAGCGCCGTGCCGAATCGTCCGATACATCCGCATCCACGACGACGGCATCGTCTCCTGACGGCATACGGGACGCGGGAGTCGTCCAGCAGAACACGAACCGGCATCATTTCGCCTACATCCCGAATCTGGTCGTCGTCGACGGCGGCCATCCGCAGGTCATGGCCGCGGCGAAGGCTCTGGCCGATTGCGGCGTGAACGATGTGGCCGTCTGCGGTCTGGCGAAGCGACTCGAAGAGGTCTGGGTGCCGGACGACGAATACCCGATCATCCTCAAACGCCAGTCCGAAGGCATGTACCTGCTGCAGCGGGTGCGTGACGAGTCGCACCGCTTCGCCATCACCTATCATCGTCAGACGCGACGCAAAGGCGCGTTGCGCTCCGCGCTGGATGGCATTCCCGGCGTGGGTGAGACCTACCAGAAGCGCCTGCTGAGCCACTTCGGTTCAGTGCGTGCGATGCGTGACGCCAGCGTCGAGGAACTCGAAGCGGTCAAGGGCATAGGCCATGCCAAAGCCGAAGCCATCCACGCCGCCCTTCACACCGAATAACCGCACACCTCGTTCGCCCCCGCTGGCGGTCTATGGACTCCGCCCCGTCAGCGGGGCGCCATGGACTCCGTCCCCGTTGGGGCGCGAAGTCCATATCCCGCCAGCGGAATTCATTGGTCTATGACGATTTTGTTAAGAACATTTACGGTACGATGGTGGCAGTGAATGATATAGGCAGTGAGCAAGGAGGGGTATGACCGTGATTGCACATCGTTGCGCCGTGCTCGGCAAGCCGATAGCCCATTCGTTGTCGCCGGTGCTGCACAATGCCGCATACAAGGCGCTCGGGCTGGATGACTGGGCGTACGAGCGGCACGAGGTCGGCGAAAGCGATCTCGACGGATTTCTCAAAGGGCTTGATCCGACCTGGTGCGGTCTGAGCCTGACCATGCCGCTCAAGAAAACCATTCAGCCCTATGGCACTCCGTCCAATATGTGGGCGCAGCGTCTCAAAGTCGCCAATACCGCGATTTTCGACTGGCCCGCCGAACCTGGCATCACCCCCGGTGCCACCCCCGACGGCACCTCCGCAACGGGCTCGCTGCCAGCGATCCGCCTCTACAACACCGACGTCATGGGCATCGTGCTCGCCTTCGACCATGAGCTCAAGGCCCTCGGGGAGCCTGACCGTTGGAAGAGCGCAACCTCTGCCGCCGTCATCGGCAACGGCAACACCGCGGCCTCGGCCGTCGCCGCATGCACGGTCATGCTGAAGAACGGGCAGACGAACAAACGCATCACTGTGGCGGCGCGCCACCCGGGCAAGAACTGGCAGCTGCCAGACATCATCGGCGAGGGCGACGCCATCGCATACGAGGAGAAGACGATCGACGCGTCGGCCGACACCCTGCGGGACGCGGACATCGTCATCAGCACGATTCCCGGCCACGCCGCCGACGCGGTCGCCGAAGCCATCGGGAACGACGACTCCTTCCGGCCGCGTGGCATCCTGCTCGACGTGGTCTACGACCCCCGCCCCAGCGCATTGATCCGCGCATGGAGGGCCAAGGGAGGGCTGGCGATCGGCGGCGAGGAGATGCTGCTGTGGCAGGCCATCCTGCAGGTCATCCTCATGACCGGCGCGGACACGGCCGACAGCTCCCTGATGGATGTGCTGGAACCCGCGATGCGACATGCCCTTGAGGAGGCACTGTAATGAACGATCACGCAACCATGAGCCCGGCCGGCGCGCCTGTGCCGCCGGCGGGCGGGAACAGGCCGGAGCCCGCGGACGACTTCGAGGTCCTGCTCATCACGGGCATGTCCGGCGCCGGTCGCTCCCATGCCGCCGACTGCGTGGAGGACATGGGATGGTACGTCGTCGACAATCTGCCACCGAAACTACTGGTCCCGCTGGTCGACATGATGACCAATGCCGGCAAGGACGGCGTGCACAAGCTCGCGGCCGTCATCGACGTGCGTTCGCGCGAGTATTTCGACGACCTGTCAGCCGTGCTCAGCCATCTCGACGACCTGGGGGTGCGCGCCCGCATCCTGTTCCTTGACGCCAGCGACGAAGTGCTCATCAAGCGGTACGAGTCGGTGCGCAGGCCCCATCCCCTGCAGCGTGGAAACCGTCTGATCGACGGCATCCTTGAGGAGCGCAGCCTGCTGGCCAACCTCAAGGAACGGGCCGACATGGTCATCGACACGTCCTCGCTGAGCGTCCACCAGCTGTCGACCAAACTATACGAGGCGATGCTCGGCTCCGGCCCGTCCACGGTGGCCGTGCACATCTTCAGCTTCGGTTTCAAATACGGGCTGCCGATGGACGCCGATTTCGTGGCGGACGTGCGGTTCCTGCCGAACCCATTCTGGGTGCCGACGCTACGAGAGCTCAACGGGCAAGACAAGCCCGTCAGCGATTACGTGCTGTCAAGTCCGGGCGCGGGCGATTTCCTGGACGCATACGAGCGGGCCATCCTCGTGGCGTTGGAAGGCTACGCTCACGAGGACAAGCATTTCGTGACCATCGCCATCGGATGCACGGGCGGGCAGCATCGTTCCGTCGTCATGAGCGAGGAACTTGCGAGGCGGCTGCGCGCGCACGGCATATCCGTCACCGTATCGGCCCGCGAGCTGCACCGGGCGCGCGCATAGCGAGACCGTGCAGCCACTATGCAAACATTTCGTTTCCATAATCCGGCAGCATCGCGTATTCTTGTCCAAGTGATTAGGTATCACAGTAAGCCGGTGGCAGTGCAGGGAGCAGAACCCAGCAGGCCGGGGAAACATTGAGAAGAAACAGGACATAGGAGGTTGGCTCTTGGCTCTTCTGGATGATGTCAAAAGCGAGCTGGCCGCAATCGATAACGAATTGCCTGCGGCGAAAAAGGCGCAGGCGACCGCTATGATTCGTTTCGGCGGCGGGCTGCGGCTGGTACAGCGCCAGATCATCGTTCAAGCGCAGTTTGACTCGCTCAAGGCCGCCCAGTGGCTTCAGGACACCATCAGGGATCTGTATGGGCATGAGGCGGTCATGACCCAGGTTTCTCGCTCGACGCCCAACGGCGCCACGGTGCAGCGATACATGATCCACGTGGAGCGCGGCGGTGCAGCGTTGGCATTGCAGACCGGCCTCCTCGATCGGCGCAAGCGTCTGGTGCGTGGACTTCCCGCGGATATCATCAGCGGCAACATCGCTCAGGTGAAGGCCGCATGGCGTGGAGCCTTCCTGGCTCATGGCGCTCTTTCCGACCCGGGCAAAGCCGGCTTCCTTGAAATCATCTGCCCGTCGAACGAGGCCGCCCTCGCGCTTTCGGGCGCCGCGCGCAGGCTCGGCATCACGGCGAAGCCCCGACAGCTGCGCAGTTCGGAGCGTATCACGCTCAAGGACCCCGACGCCATCGAGCGCATGCTCATCCTCATGGGTGCCCCGCACTCAGCAAGGGAGTGGACAGGCAAGCGCACCGACGGCGAGGCACGGGGCAAGGCGAACCGTCTGGCGAACTTCGACGACGCCAACATGCGCCGCAGCGCGAAGGCCGCTGCCGAAGCCAGCGAGAAAGTGCGCCGCGCATTCGAGATTCTCGGCGACGACATCCCCGAAAACCTTCGTGCCGCGGGCCAGCTGCGCCTTGAGCACGGGGATGCGAGCCTTGAGGAACTCGGACGTCTCGCCGACCCGCCCATCACCAAGGATGCCATCGCAGGCCGCATCCGCCGTCTGCTGCAGCTCGCCGACAAGACCGCGAAGACCCGCGACCGGGAACAGTCCGGCGCGTCCGTCGGACGCTGACGGCGTCCCTCTGCTCCTGAGAAGCGCCGGAATCAAATCCCGTCATGCACCGCGTCCATGTTCGCTATGGGCGCGGTGTTTTGTTCCGTGCCGCTTGTAATATTCGAATTGGCTAAAACCGGCCATTCCTCGCATATGCGGATAGGAAAGGATACACATGAAGACACTCAAGGATCTCGGAGATCTCAAGGGCAAGCGCGTTCTGATGCGCGCCGATTTCAACGTCCCGCTGGACGGCACCACGATTACCGATGATGGCCGTATCAAGGCCGCGCTGCCGACTATCACGGCGCTTCGCGAAGAAGGCGCCAAGGTCATCCTGATGGCCCACCTCGGCCGTCCGAAGGGCAAGGTCGTCCCTGAGCTGTCTCTGGCCCCGGTCGCCAAGCGTCTGGGCGAGCTGCTCGGCGTCGAGGTCCCGCTGGCCAAGGACACCTACGGCGAGGATGCCCAGGCCAAGGTCGCCGCGATGAACGACGGCGACGTGGTGCTGCTGGAGAACGTTCGCTTCAACCCGGAGGAGACCAGCAAGGATCCCGCCGTGCGCGCCCCGTACGCCAAGAAGATCGCCGCCCTCGGCGAGGTCTTCGTCTCCGACGGCTTCGGCGTGGTCCATCGCGCCCAGGGCTCCGACTACGATGTGGCCGCCGATCTGCCGGCCGCCGCGGGCAAGCTGGTCGAGAAGGAAGTCAAGGCCCTGTCCAAGGCCACCGAGAACCCGGAGCGCCCGTTCACCGTCGTGCTCGGCGGCTCCAAGGTCTCCGACAAGCTCGGCGTGATCGAGAACCTGCTCGACAAGGCCAACCGCCTGGTCATCGGCGGCGGCATGGTGTTCACCTTCCTCAAGGCCAAGGGCTACGAGGTCGGCACCTCCCTGCTTGAAGAGGACCAGCTTGAGAAGGTCAAGGGCTACATCGAGACTGCCGAGAAGAACGGCGTTGAGCTCGTGCTGCCGACCGATGTCGTCGTGAACGCCGGCTTCCCGGCCGGTGACACCCCGGTTGCCCCGGAGGTCGTTGCCGCCGACGCCATTCCGTCCGACAAGATGGGTCTGGACATCGGCCCGGATTCCCAGAAGCTCTTCCACGACAAGATCGTCGACTCCAAGACCGTCGTGTGGAACGGCCCGATGGGCGTGTTTGAGGTTCCCGAGTTCGCCGCCGGCACCAAGGCCGTGGCGCAGGGCCTCGTCGACGCGACCGCGGCCGGCGCATTCACCATCGTCGGTGGTGGCGACTCCGCCTCCGCCGTGCGCAACCTCGGCTTCCCGGAGGACGGCTTCTCGCACATCTCCACCGGTGGCGGCGCCTCCCTTGAGTTCCTTGAGGGCAAGGAGCTGCCGGGGCTGAAGGTCCTCGACTGATCTTCACCCGCAATTCGGCTCCCCGGGCGCTTGACGCCGGGGAGCCGCTCCATACGGAAAGGACATCAATGGCGTCACGCATCCCGCTGCTCGCGGGCAATTGGAAGATGAACCTCGACCATCTTGAGGCCACGTATTTCGTGCAGAAACTCGTATGGCTGCTTCGTGACGCACGCTTCGACTACTCCCGTTGCGAAATAGCCCTGATGCCGTCGTTCACGTCGCTGCGCAGCGTCCAGGTGCTGGTCGAAGCCGACAAGCTCAAGATCCGCTACGGCGCGCAGGCCGTGTCGGTGACCACACAGGGTGCGTTCACCGGCGATGTCTCCGCTGACATGATCGCGCACCTCGGCTGCTCGTACGTCATCGTCGGGCATTCCGAACGCCGCAAGTACCATCCCGAAGACGACGTCAACATCGTCGATCAGGTGCGTGCCGTATTGGCGGCCGGCATGCAGCCGATACTGTGCGTCGGAGAAAGCTTCGAGGAACGCCGCCAGGGCATCGAGCTCGACTTCGCCGTCGGACAGGTGCATGACGTGACCCGTGACCTTTCCGACAAGGAGGCCGCGAAGCTCATCATCGCGTACGAGCCGGTCTGGGCGATCGGCACCGGCATGGTCGCCACTCCGGACACCGCCCAGCAGGCCGCCAAAGCCATCCGCGACGACCTCGGCGAGATGTTCGGCCCCGCCGTCGCCGATACTGTGCGCATCCTATACGGCGGATCGGTGTCGTCCAAGAACGCGACGCATCTGATCGGCGAGCCGGATGTCGACGGATTCCTGATCGGCGGCGCGTCGCTCGACCCCGACGAATTGGCGAAGATCGCCCGGTTGACACTCAAGGCGACACGTCGATAGGGAAACATGCGCATATCCGCACGTTTTTCAATGCCCTGCGCTATGCTATGACACAGTACGTTTAATGGAGGTTTCCCCGTGCATATTCTGAAGATCGTTCTTGAGATCATCGTCGTCATCGCGTCCATCCTGCTGACGCTGCTCATCCTCATGCACAAGGGCAAGGGCGGCGGTCTGTCCGATATGTTCGGCGGTGGCCTGACCCAGAACGCCGGCACGTCTGGTGTCGCGGAGAAGAACCTGAACCGCTGGACCATCTTCATCGCACTGGTCTGGGTCGCCATCATCATCGCCCTCGGTTTGATGACAAAATTCAACTTGGTGTGAGCGCGATTCGCTGAAGCACTGTATGCAGCACGTTGAGCCATGGTCACTTGATCATGGCTCATTTCATTGGGCAACGTTTATCGGATATCGTTTGAGGAGCATCTGACATGGTCACCATGAACAGGAACAAAGTCGTCATCGTCGGCACCGGGCAGGTCGGATCCACCGCGGCGTTCGCCATCGTCACCCATGGTCTGTGCAACGAGCTCGTACTCATCGATCATTCCGCCGGCAAGGCGCTCGGCGAAAGCCATGATCTCGATGACGGCAGCGAATTCCAGGACCGGCATGTCAAGGTGCGCAACGGTGACTACGGTGACTGCAAGGACGCCGACATCGTCGTCATCACCGTCGGACGCAAGCCACCGGCCAACTCAACCCGACTCGACGAACTCGGCTTCACCATCGGACTCGTCGGCGACGTGGTCGACCGGGTCATGGCATCCGGGTTCAACGGCGTCATCGTCATGGTCTCCAACCCGGTCGATGTCATGGCATGGTACGCGTGGAAACGCTCCGGCCTGCCGCGCACCCAGGTGCTGGGCACGGGAACCGCGCTGGACACCTCGCGTCTCAAGACCATCATCGGTGAGGAGACCGGGCTGGACCCGCGCAACGTCGGCGGTTTCGTGATGGGCGAGCACGGCGATTCGCAGTTCACCGCATGGTCGACCGTCTCGCTCGGCGGCAAGCCGTTCACGCGATTCCTGAGCGACAACGCCGACCGATTCTCATCCGTCTCCACGCATGAGATCGAAGAGAAGACCCGTACGCGAGGCAACGAGATTGTCGCGGCGAAGGGCGGCACGAACTTCGGCATCGCCTCGACGGTGGCCGGCATCGTGCAGACCATCCTTTGGGACGAACGCCGCATCGTGCCGGTATCGACCCTGCTCGACGGCGAATACGGCGAACGCGACGTGTTCCTCGGCGTGCCGACCGAGCTGCGTGCCAACGGCGCCAACGAGATTGTCGAGCTGGAACTTGCCGACGACGAGCTCGCCAAGCTGCATCATTCCGCGGAGCTGGTCCGCTCCTACTGCGAAGGGCTGCTGTAGCCGCAGACCGGCACGATTCTTTTTTCCCCCTGACAGGCTTTACGGAGAAACGCCATGACCAACCCTGAACAGCGACTCATCGTCACCGACCTCGACGGCACGCTGCTGCATGACGCCCCCACCTTCGAGGAGCGGTTTATCACGCAGCGCAGCATTGACACAGTCAAACGCATGCACGATGCCGGTTACCGGTTCGCGGTGGCGACCGCCCGGCCGGTGAGCACCGGCTTCGAGTACGCGGGTAAGTTGCCGGTCGACGCGTACATTTATCTCAACGGTGCCCTGATTGATTTCGCGCCCGAACGTTCCGATTACGATCTGCTCACCTCGGGGCGGCTCCCCTCCGACGGGCATCTGCTGAAGGTCGGCTTCTCCTCCGCACGGGCCTGCGAGGTGTGCCGGTATCTGCTCGACGAGATACCCGGCCTCAGCCTCGGCGTCGTCATGGATGACGTGCGCTACACGAACTTCGACGTGAGCGTGTACTGGAAGACACAGACTTGGCAATTCACCGATTTCACCGACGTCCCCGACGGTATCGCCGACAAGATCATTATCTTCCCCAAGTCGGAGCAATGGGCACATCTGAAGACGCTGGTTCCGCCCGATTTCGACGTGGCGATCTCCGAAGGCTCGATGTGGATGCTGATGAGTCCGCTGGCGAACAAGCGGCAGGCGTTGAAGACGCTGTGCGAACGCATGGACGTGCGGCTCGACGGTACCGTCAGTTTCGGCGATGACCTTATCGACATCGGCATGATGACGACATCGGAAACGGGCGTGGCGGTCGCCAACGCGAACCCCGAGGTCATCAAGATCGCCGACGAGATCTGCCCGCCCAACAACGATGACGGCGTCGCGCAATGGATCGAACGGCATCTGCTGGCATGACGGCGGACAGCTCCGGGCTCGGCACGAAACCGGTCGCGCGGCTCGCCCTGACGATGTCGGTTCCGACCATCGTCGCGCAGGCGGCGAACGCCTCATACACCATCATCGACCGACTGTTCATCGGGCATATCCCCGAGGTCGGCGACGCCGCGATGACCGGCGTCGGCATCTGCTTCCCGATCCTGCTGGCCGTCACCGCGTTCGCGTCGTTGATCGGCGCGGGCGGCGCGCCGAGGGCGTCCATCGAACTGGGTCGCGGCAATTTCAAGAAGGCCGAACGCATCCTGGGCACCAGCGCGGCGTTCCTCGTGGCCATCGCCCTGACGCTCACCGTCATCCTGCAGGCGACGAAGGAGCCGGTGCTGCGCGCTTTCGGAGCCAGCGACGCCAACATCGGATATGCGGTCGACTTCATCACCATCTACCTGGTCGGCACGGTGTTCGTGCAGCTCACGCTCGGACTCAACAACTTCATCTCCGCGCAGGGCAAGACCACCATCGCGATGACCTCGGTGCTGATCGGCACCGGTACCAGCATCATCCTCGACCCGGTGTTCATCTTCGTGCTCGGCTGGGGCGTAAAGGGCGCGGCCGTCGCGAACGTGATCGCCCAGTTGATCTCATCGGTGTGGATCATCCTGTTCCTCGCCTCCGGGCGCAGCGCCATCCGGTTGAGGCCGTCCAACATCCGCTTCAATCGAGTCATCGTGCCGATCCTGACCCTCGGGTTAGCGCCGTTCATCATGCAGATCACCGAATGCCTCATCAACGTGGTGTTCAACGTCGGGCTGCAACGATACGGCGGTGACGACTATGTCACGTCGATGACCATCATCACCTCGCTCATGCAGGTGGTCAGTGTGCTGACCAACGGTTTCCAGCAGGGCATCCAGCCGATCATCGGGTTCAACTTCGGTGCCCGGCGCATGGATCGCGTGCGGCAGGCCATCCGCGTGGCATTCATCGCGCAGATCACTTCGGCCACGGTGCTGGTGTCGATTCTTGCCGCATTCCCAAGCGTGTTCGCCGCATGGTTCACGTCGTCGCCGGAAGTCATCGGCATCGTGACCCGCATGATGCCGGTCTTCGTCGCCGGATGGGGCGTGTTCGGCATCCAGATGGGCGCGCAGTGCGCCCTTGTCGGCATGGGGCAGGCCAAGCAGTCCGTGTTCCTGGCGATCTTCCGCAAGATCATCATGCTGGTGCCGCTCGCCCTGACACTGCCTCACTGGATCGGAGTGACCGGCATCTTCCTCGCCGAGCCGATCTCCGACGCGACTTCCGGCATCGTCGCGGGCATCCTGTTCTACGTCACCTACCGTTCGCTGACACGGGGCAGGATCGCGGATGATGCCAAGAACCGGTGAAGGCGGCGCCCGCCGTATTGCCGGCTGCCAATGCTCATTGGGGGGGGCATGTTCGTGCAATGGTGTCATGGGAAGGAGGCGGGAGCGCCCGGACCGGGCGAGCACCGGCTTGATGTCGAAGGAGACATGATGACGATGCGTTCATATCATCAGACGAGGATGCGGGTTCCGGCAATACTGGCGGTCTTAGCCATGATACTGGTTTTTGCCGGATGCGGCGGTCGGGTCGTTTCCGTGGCCTGTGACGCCGGCGTGCAGTACGGCAATCTCAGCGATGCCGTCGCTGCATCGGATAGTCACCGTTGCCACGATTGACAGGATGAAGCAAGCCGATGGCGACCAACAGGATCTGTATGACATGACGCTGAAATCTGGAAGCGTCTCAAGGGGTCTGTGGAAGGTAGTGATATCACGGTCACCGTCAATCTTGGATGCGAAGGAGCGGGTGCCAAGGACGATTTCATCGCGAAATATGGTGCGGAGACCAAGATCATTGTCCTGCTCGCCAAAACGGACGATGGAGCCTATCAGCTCTCTAATCTGACCCAAGGTATCCGGCGATACGATGACACGGCCTTCAAGGAGTGTCGGACGCCGTAGCGTAGTTTGTGATGACCACCCCAGTCGTCCTACGCGCCTCATTAGCCCGTTCCATCTCCTATCTCGATTTTGAGGGGTTGATTCCGGCGTCCCGGAACATCTATCTGCGTTTCAAGGGGTTGCCTGAATGCGGTACCCGGAGTATATCGGGGTGTTCAGCATTGGAATCATGCGGTTCCCATGGTGTTTATACTCGGGCACCAACCCCTCGAAACGCAGTTAGATGTCTGAGCGAGCCTCAATCAACCCCTCGAAACGAAGATAGCCCTCGAATCAGTCGGTCATCGTTTGAACGACGAATGTGCAGCACTGTCAAGCACGCCGATGAGCAAGCCTGCCAGCGCCGGAATGATCCATCCCAGCTGGAATTGCTGCAGCGGCAGCATGTTCAATATGGCCTCTAGCCATGGCAGGGAGCCGCCGAATACCGTGACGATGCTCGCCAGACATGTGGCGAATGACACGATGGCCACCAGCAGTACCATCCAGAAGTACACGCGCGAAAAATGAGCGGCGAGGATTCGATGGGTCAATGCGAGCGTCACCAACACGATGGCAATCGGATACAATGCGGCGAGCACGGGCACGGACACCTTGATGATCATGCTGAGTCCGGCGTTGGACACCACGAAACTGAACACGGTGAACAGTGCCTGCCATGCGCGATAGCTCACGCGGCGACCGGCGACGGTGGCGAATCGCGTGTGGAAGTATGTGGCGCACGTGCAGATCAGACCCGTGCAGACATTCAGACAGGCGATGACGAACACGATGCCCAAAAATACCATGCCGAACGTGCCGAACAACGAGGCCGTGAGATTGGTGAGTACGGTCGCGCCTGTATCGGTCGCTGGATTGACCGAGGCAATGCTCCCGGACACGACACCCACATAGCCGAGCACCGCATAGATCACGATCAGCAGGATCCCGGTGCCGAGACCGGCGTATGCGGTCTCCCGACGAATAAGCGTGTTGTCGGTGACATGCATGGCGCGGACGTTCGCCGAAATCACGATGCCGAAGTACAAAGCAGCTAGCAGATCCATGGTTTGATAGCCGTCCAGGAAGCCCCGGGACGCCTGATGCACCGCATAATCGCCTGTCGGTTGCGTCGGTGTTACCGCACCATGCGCCAGGCAGGCTATGAACAGCACTGCGATGAACGCCAACAGCAGCGGCCCCATGAACCGTCCCAACACGGCCGACAGTTTCTCGGGATGCTGGGCCAGCAGGAAAGCCACGGCGAAGAACACCAGCGAGTACGCCAGCTGCGTCGTCCAGCCGCCCCATCCAGTGCGGGAGGGCAGGAATGGCGCCACCATCATCTCGTATGACGTGGTCGCCGTGCGTGGGATGGCGAAGCACGGGCCGATGGTGAGCATGATCGCCACGCCGAGCAGCGAGGCGAACGCCGGGGACACACGACGGGCGAGCTCGTCGAAGCCACCCGCGAACGTGACGGCGAGCACGCCGAGAATCGGAAGGCCGACCGCCGAGACGATGAACCCGATGATGGCGGGAACGGTGGCAGCGCCCGCCTGCGCCCCAACGAACGGGGGAAAGATGAGGTTGCCCGCACCGAAGAACATCGAGAAGAACGTGAACGCCATGACGAGGCGTCCGGAGAACGGGAGACGGCACCGACCGCCGGATTCGGCGGTGTTGATGTCTGTCGGTACGGGAGTCGTTGCCATAACGGTACTGCTTTCTGTTGCGGCGGCTCGGCGCCTGTCTTCTCGGCACCTGTCTTCTCGGCACCTGTCTTCTCGGCACCTGTTTCGGACTCGGTCCCCGGCGGTCGGCATGAATCCACCCGCGTCGGGTGGCCCGACCCGTGATAAGCCCATGGCAGCGCAGTTTAACACATTGCTGTGCGTTGGGGAATAGGTCAGTGGCGGGCGGTCGCCCATGCCGCCGTGGAATGCGCGTGCGCGAGCATCATGCCGATCACGGCCAGCAGACAAGCCAGAGCGACCATGAGGATGATGTCCTCATGTCCTTTCGACTGTAGCGCCGCGCCCGTCAGCGCTCCGAGAAACATGGCCAATACGGCGACGGCGCGCCGGCCGAGTTTTGACATCTCATGGCCGTGGGCGGATGTGTCGGCGACGATGCCGGTCACGGTCATCGTCAGCACGGTCGTCGGCAGGTCGGGCACCGCGAGCCGCCGGGCAGTGGAGTTCTGGATGCCCATCGCGGGGGCGATCAGCACGATCAGCATCAGATGATGGACGTCGATGTGGCGGGCGGTGGGGAAGTTGAGGCTCGGCTGCGATGACGCCTGCATACTGCCCATGCCCAGAGCCGGTTCCGCGGAATAGTGGTTCAGCAGGTACAGTCCGATCAGCGCGGCGAGGATGAACGCGGCCTGCACGATCGACGAGATCAGCAGATGGCGGGCCCGGTGTTCTCCGAACCGGCGTATGATGCGGCCTCCGATGAACGCGCCGAAGGCGAAGCACACCAATGTCAGCGCCGATGTCCACCAGACGAACCCCTGTGCGTGGGCGAGCGCGAAGCCAAGGAAGACGATGTTGCCGGTAACGTTCGCCACGAACACATGTCCCAAGGCCAGGTAGCTCAGTGCATCGACCAGACCGGCGATGAACGTCATCAGCACCATGGCGGGGGAGAGCAGTCCGTATTCGTCATCCTTGCGGGGAATCAGCGTGCGTCCTGCCTCTGCCAGATGCAAGTTCATGTGGTTGACGGTCCTTCTGTTTGTAGTTTCTGCTTGAGTGATGCGCTGGCGCATGTTCGCGACGAGAGAAATCCCCTTCGGCATGATACACGAAGGGGCGTCATTCACGGCCTTCCCGGTTTCGACATGGCGTTCGTGTGCGGTCTAGCAGTGTATCACGTGAAAAGCCCTCGGCCGTTATCGGGTCGGGGGCTTCTCACGATTATGTGGTCAGGCGTATGTCACGCTTGACCGGTCGGTCTCAGGCGTTCACGCGGTCGATGCCGGACTGCACGTCGGCCAGCACGGAATCCCAGGACTTGATGAAGGCGGCGACACCGTCGGCCTCCAGCTTGTCGGTGACGTCCTTGAGGTTGATGCCCAGCTCAGCCAGCTTGTTGATGACGGCGTGGGACTCCTCGTAGGTGCCCTCGATGGACGGAGCGCCGTTGCCGTGATCGGCCAGAGCGTTCAGGGTCTTCTCGGGCATCGTGTTGACGATGTGCTTGGCAACGAGCTCGTCGACGTACTTGCAGTCGGAGTAGGCGGCGTTCTTGGTGCCGGTGGAGGCCCACAGCGGACGCTGGACCTTGGCGCCCTTGGCGGCCAGGTCAGCCCAGCGAGGATCGGCGGCGAACTTCTTCTCAAAGAGCTCGTAGGCGAGGCGGGCGTTGGCGACAGCGGCCTTGCCCTCAAGGGCCTTGGCCTCATCGGAGCCGTTGGCTTCAAGCAGCTTGTCGACCGCGGTGTCCACGCGGGAGACGAAGAAGGAGGCGACGGAGCCGATGTGCTTCAGGTCGTGGCCGTTGGCGGCAGCCTGGGCGATGCCCTCGATGTAGGCGTCGATGACCTGCTCGTAGCGCTCCAGCGAGAAGATCAGGGTGACGTTGACGGAGATGCCCTTGGCGAGGGTGGCGGTGATGGCCGGCAGGCCTTCCAGGGTCGCCGGGATCTTGATCATCGCGTTCGGGCGGTTGACCTTCTCCCACAGCTCGACGGCCTGCTTCTCGGTGTTCTCGGTGTCGTGGGCCAGACGCGGGTCGACCTCGATGGAGACACGGCCGTCGACGAAGTCGGTGGCCTCGGCGATCTCGCGGAAGATGTCGGTGGCGTTGCGCACATCGGTGGTGGTGAGCTCGCGCACGGCGGTCTCGACGTCGACCTTGCCGAGTTCCTTGAGCTGGGCGTCGTACGGGCCGACCTGGCTCAGGGCCTTCTGGAAGATGGACGGGTTAGTGGTCACACCGACGACGTTCTTGTCCTTGATGAGCTCCTGCAGGGAGCCGGACTCGATACGGGTGCGGGACAGGTCGTCCAGCCAGATCGAGACGCCGTTGTCGGACGTGCGCTGAGTTGCTTCAGTCATATTGTTTTCTCCTTTGATTCCGTAATGGAACAAATCTTCATGGCGCCCCTCCCGCGAGGGGCTTGTCGGCCGTGCCGACCGGTAGGGAACCGCCCGCCGCGTATTCACCTCGGCGGGCGGTTCCCGATGGATCACTTGGCGGCTTCGGCTTCCGCGATGGACGCCTTGGCGGCCTCGACCACGTGCTCGGCGGTGATGCCGAGGTCGATCATGTTCTGCGCGCCATCGCCCTGCAGACCGAACTGTTCGATGGAGACGGGCTTGCCGTAGGAGCCGAGGTACTTGTACCACGGCATCGCCACGCCGGCCTCGACGGACACGCGGGCCTTGACGGAAGCGGGAAGCACGGCTTCCTTGTACTCGGCGTCCTGCTCCTCGAACCATTCCATGGACGGCACGGACACGACGCGAGCCTTGACGCCCTCACCGGCCAGGGTCTTCGCGGCGTCGACGGCCCACTGGACCTCGGAGCCGGAAGCCATGAGGATGACGTCCGGGGTGCCCTCGGTGTCGACCAGGACGTAAGCGCCCTTGCGCACGCCGTCCTTGGCCTTGGCGGCGGTCTCGGCGAGCACCGGGACGCCCTGACGGGTCAGCACCATGGCGCCAGGCAGCGTGTTCTTCTTCTCGAAGAAGTAGCGGTAGGCCTCGGCGGTCTCGAAGGCGTCAGCCGGGCGGATGACCTCAAGCTGCGGGATGGCGCGGAAGGAGGCAAGGTGCTCGACCGGCTGGTGGGTCGGGCCGTCCTCACCGACGGCGACGGAGTCGTGCGTCCACACGTACAGGTTCGGGATCTCCATGAGGGCGGCCAGACGGACGGCGGAGCGCTCGTAGTCGGAGAACATGAAGAAGGTGCCGCCGAACGGACGGGTGTGGGAGCCCAGCAGGATGCCGTTGGTGATGCAGCCCATCGTGAACTCGCGCACGCCGAAGTGCAGCTGACGTCCGAACTCGTTGCAGACCGGCCACTGCTTGGTGGCGCACTCCGCAGGAGCGAAGGTGGCAGCGCCCTTGAGATCGGTCTTGTTGGAGCCGCCGAGGTCGGCGGAGCCGCCCCACAGTTCCGGCATGACGGCCGCGATGGCGTTGAGGACGGAGCCGGAGGCGCCACGGGTGGCGACCTTCTTGCCGACCTCGAAGGTGGCCTCAAGATCGTCGAGGGCCTTGTCGAAGCCTTCCGGCAGCTCGCCGGCCTTCAGACGGTCGTACAGGGCGGCCTTGTCCGGGTTGGCCTTGCGCCAGGCGTCGAACTTCTCGTCCCATTCCTTGTGGGCTTCCAGACCGCGCTCTGCGACCTTGCGGGCGTGGGCGAGGGCTTCCTCGTCAACGTGGAAGGACTCTTCGGGGTCGTAGCCGAGCAGCTTCTTGAGGCCGGCGACGGCTTCGGCGCCCAGCTTGGAGCCATGGGAGGACGGGTCGTTGGTCTTGCCCGGGGTCGGCCATGCGATCAGGGAGTGGACCTTGATGAGCTTCGGCTGGTCAGGCGCGGCCTTCTCGGCCTTGGCGATGACCTCGGCCAGACCCTCGATGTCCTCCTTGTAGGAGCCGTCGGGCTGGATGAAGCTGAATTCGTCGGTGTACCAGCCGTAGGCCTGGAAGCGCTTGAGCACGTCCTCGGCCAGCACCAGGTTGGTGTCGCCTTCGATCTGGATGCGGTTGGCATCGAAGATTACGGTGATGTTGCCGAGCTTCTGGTTGGCGGCAAGAGCGGCGGCTTCGCCGGAGATGCCTTCCTCGATGTCGCCTTCACCGCAGATGGCCCAGATCTTGTGGTAGAACGGGGACTCTTCCTTCGGGGTCTCCGGGTCGAGCAGGCCGCGCTGGAAGCGTTCGCCGTAGGCGAAGCCGATGGCGGAGGCAAAGCCCTGACCCAGCGGGCCGGTGGTCATTTCGATGCCTGGGGTCAGACCGTACTCGGGGTGGCCCGGGGTGCGGGTGTCCGCGCCGCCGCGGAAGTGCTTGAGGTCGTCCAGAGTGACGCCGTAGCCGGAGAAGTACAGCTGGACGTACTGGGTGAGCGAAGCGTGGCCACCAGAAAGGATGAAGCGATCGCGGCCTTCCCAGTTGGGGTCGTTCGGATCATGCTTGATGAAATGCTGGTAGAGGGTGTAGGCGACGGGCGCCAGGGAGACGGGGGAACCGGGGTGGCCGCTTCCAGCCTTCTCAACCGCGTCGGCCGACAGGACCTTGGCCATGTTGATGGCGCGCTCGTCCAGCTCGGTCTCCTTGAATTCGGTCATGGATGTACTTTCCTTCCAATACTTCGGGCACCACGCATTTCGGCTTATGCCGCGCCATGCATGCCCTCACATTGCAATCCCATACTAACGTTGTGAACAGACTTAGTGGTTCGCTTTTGGCGTGTTTTGGTAGATTATGTTATGTTAGCGCTCACAACTTGTGACTGACTCATGCCGGCGGCTGCGTCATGAAATCATCTGATAACGAACGCGTTAGCACTCAAGGGCAAAGAGTGCTAATACTGGGTACGTCATCGTTCGACCGACCCACTCCGGGAGTGTCGGGCGTGTCGTGAATACGGGAAAGCCGTGAAGGCGTGAATGCCGGGGAAGAACAGGAGGAGACATGGCGCAACCACGACGCATGGTGGTGCTTCGCGCCATCGTGGAGGATTACATTCGATCCCAGGAGCCGATAGGATCGGCCGCTCTGACGAAGAAGCACGACCTCGGCGTCAGCTCGGCGACCATCCGCAACGACATGGCGTCCCTCGAGGAAGAGGGGTATCTCATCCAGCCCCACACGTCCTCGGGCCGCATCCCGACGGAGAAGGGCTACCGGTACTTCGTGGACCGCCTGTCCACCGTCGTCCCCCTCTCCGACGCGCAGCGCAAGGGAATCGCGGCGTTCCTGTCCGGATCCGTCAGCCTGCAGGACACGTTGCAGTGCGCGGCCAGACTGCTTTCCCACATAACCGGTCAGGTGGCCGTGGTCGCCTCCCCGTCCCCGGCCAAGGCGAAGGTGCTGCGCGTGCAGATCGTCCCCGTCTCATCCACGTTGCTGCTGATCGTGGTCATCACCGACGCCGGCAACGTCGCACAGCATACGCTCGCCCTGTCGCCCCAGCCGACGGATATCACGCTCGCCGACGTGGGATCCGTCGTGAACGGAGCCTGCCTCGGGCTCACCTTCGCGCAGGCTGCCGAACGGGTCCGTTCCCTCAAGTCGTCGCGGCGGGAATCCGTTGCGCTGCTTGAAGGGCTGGCGCAGGTGTTCGAGGCGATGGGAGACAACGAAAGGTCCAGTGAACTGTATATGGCCGGCGCGTCGCACCTGGCCCATCGGCGTGACATCGCCGACATGGCGCCGCTGTTCGACGCGCTGGAGGAGCAGATCGTGCTGATGAAACTCATGAGCGCGCTTTCGGAGGACACCGACGCCTATGGGGTCGGTGTAGCCATTGGTTCGGAGACGCACACGCCGGAATTGCTGCATGCTTCGGTGGTCACCAGCGGCTACGGAAACTCGCCGGCATCCCGGACGGAACCGGCGGAATCGGACGCGGGACATGAAGACGGCGGTGGATCCGCGCTTGGCGGCGCGGCGCATGCCAATACGGCTCAGACCGGCATGGCGAGGGAGCTCCGCATAACGGATGACGCCGACGCGGAGCCCGGCAAAATGGACGATGGCGATAGCGTCGCGATGCCATCTCTCGACGGCGGGTCGGGCGGGTCGGGCGAATCCAGCGGGCCGGTGGCCTTCGTCGGCTCCATCGGACCGACGCACATGGACTATGCCGCGACCATAGCCGCCGTACGTGCCGTGGCCCGGTACCTGACCCGTGCGATATCGTCGTACGATGACGGCGACGGCAACTGACTGAGCCTTATGGCACAATAGCTCCCCGAACACCAACAAGAAAGAACGAGCAGTGGCAGATTACTACGAGGTGCTGGGCGTCGACAAGTCGGCCAGCGACGATGAGATCAAAAAAGCGTATCGCAAGATGAGCCGCAAGTATCATCCCGATATCGCCGGCCCCGAATACGAAGACAAGTTCAAGGAAGTGAACAACGCCTACGCGGTGCTCTCCGACCCCGACAAGCGCCGCATGTACGATTCCGGCGTGGATCCCAACGACCCCAATGCGGGCGGATTCGGCGGCGCATCGGGATTCGGCATGGGTGACATGTCCGACATCTTCGGCCAGTTCTTCGGAGGAGCGTTCAGCGGCGGCTCGCAGGGCCCCGTTCCCCGCACCCAGCCGGGCCGCGACGCGCTGGCGAGCGCCACCATCGATCTCAAGACGGCGGTCTTCGGCGGCACCACGCACATCAAGATCAATACTTTCGGTCTGTGCCAGCAGTGCGGGGGCTCGGGCACCGCCAACGGTTCTCAGCCCACCACCTGCCCGGACTGCCACGGCCAGGGGTTCCGGCAGAAGGTCGTGCGCACGATGCTCGGCCAGATGATGACCTCCGCGCCCTGCGAGCGGTGCGAGGGACACGGAACGGTGATCTCCGACCCCTGCCCGTCCTGCATGGGGCACGGCCGCGTCCGGACATCGCGCGAGGTGGGGATCTCGGTTCCCGCTGGCATCGCGGACGAATCGCGCATACGCCTCGCCCATCAGGGCGAGGTCGGTGAAGGCGGCGGCGCGGCCGGCGACTTGTACGTCGACGTGCGCATCAAGGCCGACAAGCGCTTCACCCGCAGCGGCGACGACCTGCATTGCTGGATTCAGGTGCCGATGAGCTGGGCCGCATTGGGTCACGACATGGAGATCGACACCTTCGACGGCAAGCAGAAGGTGACCGTGCCGGCCGGATGTCAGCCCGAGGAGACGATTGTCCTGAAGAACCTGGGTGTCACCAAGCTGCGCCAATCCGGCGAGCGCGGCGATCTCGTCGCCCATGTCAACGTGCACATCCCGACCAAGCTGACCGACTCGGAGCGTTCGCTCATCGAGCAGTTCGCGGCCAGCCACGACGCCTCGGCGTCGCACGTCGCGCAGAGCTCGCGCCCCGCCACCGGCAGCCAGCGCAAGGGGTTTTTCAGCAAGTTGAAGGACGCGCTGAGCTGAATTCGGCTATGCCCGTCCATGCTCGGCAGCGCTCGTCATTCGCGCCGATCAGCGGCTTCGGCATTGAAAAGGGCTTTCAGACACTCTGGTCTGAAAGCCCTTTCCCGTACATATGCCTCTTGTTGCGGGCTCCTGCTACTTGAGCAGCGAGCGGCACATGGAACGGTATTCGCTGATGTACCCGCCGCCGAAGAACACGCAGTGCCCGGCGATCGGATACAGTTGCCACAGCGTCGTGCGCTCCTGCCATCCGGCCTTCAGCGGATGCACGCTCTGGTAACCGTCCATGATCTCGGTCAGATAGCTCATGCCGAACAGGTGCAGCATCGCGAGATCCTCCTCGCGGTGACCGCCGTGTGCGGCCGGATCGATCAGCACGGCCTCGCACGAGCCTCGGTCGTCGGCCCACATCACGTTGCCGCTCCACAGGTCACCGTGCACTCGCGCCGGCTTGTCCTGCGCCGCACGCCCCAGAAGGTCGGGCATCGCGTCGATGACGCGGTTCGTCAGGTCCATGTCGGCCTGGGTCAGCTCTCCGTGACGCATGCCCAGTTCGACCATCGGGACCAGCCGCCCCTGCGCGAAATAGGTGATCGGGTCATCCCACGCGCCGGTCGCCATCGGCACCGGATCCTGCAGCGGCCCGAAATAGCAGGTGCCGTCATATCCGGCCGGAGCCGAGCCGAAGTGGTCCGTCCCCGCGTCATGCATCCGCGCCAGGGCCGCGCCGAAATCGTGGGCCGCCTTGGCCGTGGGGGAGCAGGGGGATACGCGTTCGATGTCGAGAAAATCCTTGCCCCATTCGTAGACGTCCACCACGCGGGGGCCGCCCTGCGCCTGCGCCTCGCCGAGCCATTGCAGACCGCGGCCCTCGCACTCGAAAAAGCCCTGCGGCGCCCACATCCTTGACTTGCGGTATCGTGCCATAATTCCTCCCCGTGACGTCCCGACTATCCACCACCCCTCATTGTGGGTTTTCTGTACGACAATACGATGTTTGGCACGTTCTTAGGGGACGTTGAGTACCCTTGTCCACGGTAAAGGACGGACAATCATTCAAGAGGGATCATGAATTTCTTCCAAGCGATCATTCTGGGAATCGTGCAGGCGCTCACCGAGTATCTTCCGGTGTCGTCCAGCGCGCATATCCGCATCATCGGAGATCTGATGCTGGGCGCGGATCCCGGCGCGGCGTTCACCGCCATCATCCAGATCGGCACCGAGCTCGCGGTGATCCTGTATTTCCGTCGTGACATCATCAACATCCTGTCGCACTGGTTCGGATGCCTGTTCGGCAAGAACGGCCCGGACTGGCGTGCGCGCATGGGTCGCGGCGACAAGTACGCGACGCTCGGATGGAACGTCATCGTCGGCTCGATTCCGATCATCATCCTCGGCTTCACGCTGCAGAACATCATCGAGACGTCGCTGCGCAACCTGTGGATCACCGTTACCGTGCTGTTCCTGTTCGGTCTGCTGCTGTGGATCGTGGACGCCCGCTCCCGGCAGATCAAGACCATGGACGACATGAACTATCGCGACGCCTTCCTGTTCGGCCTCGGCCAGTCGATGGCGCTCATCCCCGGCGTGTCCCGCTCCGGCGGCACCATCACCGTCGGCCGTGCGCTGGGATACACGCGCGAATCGGCCGTGCGCCTGAGCTTCCTCATGGCCATCCCCGCGGTGTTCGGCTCCGGCCTGCTCGAAGCGGTCAAGGCCGTGAAGAGCGCCGGGACCGATCGCATGTTCCCCGGCTGGATTCCGACCATCATCGCGATGATCATCAGCTTCCTGCTCGGCTACATCGTCATCATCGGGTTCCTGAAGTTCGTCTCCACGTTCTCGTACAAGGCGTTCTCCATCTATCGCATCGGCCTGTCGGTGATCGTCGCGCTGCTGCTGCTGTTCGGCGCCCTGAAGCCGTATGAGCCGGTGAAGGCCGCCAGCGCGGCCAGCGTCGTCAATCCGGTCAGCATCGTCACCGTGGAGCAATCCGCAGCCGCGGTCAGATGACGGCGGCAGGGTGACGTTGCGGTCATCGCCGTAACGTCACGAAACACGCTTGGATGGCGTCCGGTTCGCGGCTTCGCGGAACGGACGCCATTTGCGTTGCCGTGAGATTATGCGGCCCGCGTCATTTGCCGCGACTGCGCAGGAAGGCCTCTGCCTCGCGCACCAGCTGTTCCGCGGCCGGAGCGCCGAAGCGCGCCACCTGATCGGCTTTCTCCTGCATGTCGTAATCATGCTCAAGGTGTTTCACGTATTGGGCGAGGTCGTCGTTGCAGCGCGTCAGCACCGAAGCCTGCGCCTTCCACTGTTCGGCCTTGCCGGCGAGGTCGCCCGGATCCAGCTCGACGCCGATGCGGTCGGACAATGCCGCGAGCATCTGCATGGTGGCCTGCGCGCATTCGTCGCTGCCGAGGTATTGCGGGACGGACACCCACATCGATGTGGTCGAGAATCCCTCCTCGCATGCCATGCAATCCAGCACGGTCGGGATGCCGACAGGGCCGCTGTATTCCCGGTCCATGTCGCACTGACACTGCTGGTCGCTGATGTCGAGCGGCAGCGCGCGCGTGTGCGGGCAGTCGGCGAACATGGCGCCCATGGTCACGATATGGCGGACGTCAAGCTCCTCGGCGATGCGCATGCTTTGACGGCAGTAGTCGTTCCAACGGTAGTTGGGCTCGGGCGCGATCTGCGCATACAGGGTCGTCGAGGGCGCCACGTCGATGGCGTAGAATGTCGTCTGCGGCCATAGGATCCGGCGTCGGCCCGTCACCTTGCACAGCATCGGGCGCGCGACCTGGTAGTCGTAGTACCCATCGCAGCGGATGTGGCGGATCTCGCGTGAATCGTAGCGCGACACGAGATGCCGGATGACGTTGGTGGCTGCCTGGCATGCGTCGTTCCAGCCTTCGAATGCGGCGATCATCACCGGTTCATGCGCTTTCGCTTCTTCACTCATATCAACCAATGTAACGGTTCCTCGCGGTTGGTGCAGGCGGCTTATGCCATCAGAGAATCGCGGTATGGCAAGGCCTGTGGGTGATCGGTCGCAGGCCGTGACATCGCGCGACACGCCGGATTTGGCAAATCCCATGGTTGTCATTATAGTTGTAATCCGTTGCTTGAACGGCATGACGCTGGTCAAGGAAACGCGGACATAGCTTAGTTGGTAAAGCGCAACCTTGCCAAGGTTGAGACCGCGGGTTCGAGTCCCGTTGTCCGCTCTAAGGTCCGAAGAGTTGACGACCTTTGCGGTGGGTTAGCCAAGCGGTTAGGCAGCGGCCTGCAAAGCCGTATAGACGAGTTCGACTCTCGTACCCACCTCTCGTTTGCATGGAATCCGTAACATAATGGTTTCCGTCAAATGGCATAGACCCGGGCGGTTGGCGCAGAGGTAGCGCACTTCCCTGACACGGAAGGGGTCACAAGTTCGAATCTTGTATCGCCCACCATGTTCCTCTTATATGTAGCGCCTTCGGGTGTTTTTTGGCCTATAACCCGTTTTACCGTGCCTCATTGCCTCCGCTGGCAGGCTGATACCCGGTATCTCCGCTTCGAGGGGTTGATTTCGCGCTCTCGGAACATCTATCTGCGTTTCAAGGGGTTGCCCAAACGCGATATCCGGAGTATGCGGGGACATCCCGCATTGGAATCATGCGGTTTCCGGCCCGGCTCTACTCGGGCACCAACCCCTCGAAACGCAGATAGATGTCCGAACGAGCCTGAAGCACCCCCTCGAAACGCAATTAGACTCCAGAACCCCGCCCGATTGCTCATCCCGCGTTGCATTGCCCGGAGTGGATGCGTTCCGCGGCCCGGTCGGTGAACGCATCCATGCGATACTGCTTGTGCCCGGTGCTGGCCGCGTAATCGATGCTCTGCTGGATCAGGGCGCGGTTCGCGCCCATGTACTTGACCGCGTAGCTGTTCGTCACGCCTTCGGTGCGGTTCACGCCGTTCTGCATGACGGCCTCGGGCTCGATGGTGCCGCAGCGCATGTGGATGGCGTGGTGGGACAGCTCGTGCCTCACGCCCGCGGCCGTCGCGTAGGTCATGTTCCAGTCGGGCATGCTGCGGTTGCCGTAGATCACGTTCGGCGTGGCAGGGCAGTAGAAGCCGAACGTCTCGGACTTCGTCAGCGCCTTGTTGTCGCCGTCGTCGGTACCCGCAAACGCCGGGAACTGTCTGAATCCCTCGTCGATGTCCCAGCTGAGCTTCATGTCCGCGAGCTCCACCAGTTTCTGCGCGCTGGCGGCGTTGCCACTCTCCAGCGAGTTCGAGGCTTTGGCGACGCGCTGTTCCAGCTCGTCCCAGGTAGGCCTGAGCGTGATTGATCTGCTGCCGTCGACCGTGTACTTCTTGCCATCGTTGCCGGTAACGGTCATCGAAACGCCGAGCGCCTGCCCTTTCTTGAACCGTGCTTCAAGGGTGTCGACGGTGGTTCGGTACGAGTCGATCTTCGCATCCAGCGCATCGGGGTCCTCGCTGGTCTCGTCCGCTGCCGCTTTGGCCTCGTTCACGGTGCCCAGCAACGCCGCCATGTATCCCGTCATGTAGTCGGTGCCGTTCTGCGTGTCGGGTATCCGGTATTCGCTCATGAACATGGTGTTGTTGTTGAGTATCTCGTCCTTGTAATGGTCGAGTTTGTCGGTCACGTAGGTCACCATGCTCTCGTATCCGGGCCGCTCGTCCATGCGGTAGACGGTGGAGGTCGGCTCGGGGTCGGCCTGATTCGGGTCGGAGGGAGACGCGTTGCCGTAGCTGTTGGTCGGCTCGTTGGCACCTTGGCTGATATGGTTCTTCGCCACCGTCATGAGCCTGGCGGTCACGGCGATGAACAGCAGCGCGGGTATGACGATTACGGCGGCGACTATCGCCGTGATGCCGCCCGCCCCGATGCCCGTTTTCCTCGGGGGCTGCATCGGGTGGTACTGCTGGTATGGCGGCATCGGGTACGGCTGGTATGGGGGATGGGCCTGACGATTTGTTTGGCCCGTGGTGAACGGGGATGATGCCGACGATGATGCGCCGTTGGGCGTCCTGGACCATGGGCCGGGCGCTTCGTATGAGCCCTGTGTCGCACGGGCTTCAGGAGTCGGGAAAGGGCCGGGCGCATACGGCCCGGATGCGGGAGGCCGCGTGGCTGAAGAGAATCCGTATGGGGCGTGCGGTTGTGGTGCCTGGCGCTGCCGTGATGCTCCTGTCAGGCCCGACGCGCCTGTGGCGGGTATCGACTCGGTCGGCACTGATATGGTCGGCACTGACTCGGTCGGCTGGGACATGGATGATGCCGGTATGGGCGATGTCGGCACCACCGATGACGGTACGACCGGCGACGGCTCGGTCGGCATGACTTCCCTGTATGACTCGTATTGCGGGTCGCCATAGGGTTCCTGCGGCTGCTGTTCGGTCATGGCGTCTCCTTTGCCCCCGTTGCGTCGATTATCGCGTGTCGGTCTGCGTTGTTCAAGTCATGTGCTTTCGTCGTAGCCGCGGACTGCATGGCGACTCGCCGTAATGGTTGCGCTCGCCGATGATGTCACGTAAAATGAACATTTGTTGTTTGCGGGTGATTGGCGCAGCGGCTAGCGCACTTCCTTCACACGGAAGGGGTCGTAGGTTCGATTCCTACATCACCCACGATGCCGGTCTTGTATCGGTATACTGCGGACATAGCTTAGTTGGTAAAGCGCAACCTTGCCAAGGTTGAGACCGCGGGTTCGAGTCCCGTTGTCCGCTCCATCAATCCGCTCTGGTCTATGGGGCTTCGGATACGGTGTTCTCAGCGCCCGTACAATACCCCGCTGCTCGCTTCGCGTTTCACCTACCGGCGTAAGAGCTTCAGTCATTTAGATAATTGCCGCAGTCCTCTGCTCCCAACTTTGAAGCGGTACTGTTAAGCCCTTATCGAAAAAACCGATAGCACTTCCGAAATGTTGTTTCGTCCGCTACTGTACGGTGAATCGATGGAATCAAGAGCGGTGCCGCACCTGTATCAGGCGTCGCGTCGTCATGACACGAAAGGAGATGACATGTCCGATACGGCATGGAATTGGGTGGCGCTGGGCGCCACTGTTGTGCTGTTTGCGGGTTTGGCTTATCTGAGTATCAGGAAGAAAGCGGGATTCAGCGTCCGCGTGCTGATCGCGACCGTACTGGGCATTGTGGTCGGCATCGCGTTCAAGGGGCATACCGACTATGTGGCGGCGTTCGGCAGCGTATGGTCGAACGCGATCGCGGCTATTGTGGTGCCGTTGCTGCTGTTCAGCGTGATCGCGGCTATCACCAATCTGGGCGAATCGCTCAAACTGAGGAACATCGGTATCAAGACCGTGGTGTTCCTGCTCATCAATACGTTTACCGCCGCGCTGATCACGCTGGGATTGGCCCTGCTGTTCCGCGTGGGCGAGGGCTTCAAGTTCACGCTGCCCACCGACTACCAGCAGCGCGAGGTGCCCGCTGTGCTCGACACGATTGTGGCGCTGTTCCCGACGAACCTCGTCCAGAACTGGTATTCCAACCAGGTCGTGCCCGTGGTGATCTTCGCGATCCTCGTGGCCGTCGCCTACAACTCCGCCGCCAAGACCGCCAAGGGCGCCGCGGCTGTCAAACCGTTCAAGGCGTTCGTGGATGCCGGCAACGTAGTGCTGTCCAAGGCCACGCAGATCGTTGTCGGATTCACGCCGTACGCGGTGCTCGCGCTGATCGCCGCCGCTGTGAGCAACAGTGATGTGGCGGCACTGCTACCGCTGGTCACCGTGCTCGTGGTCGCGTACGTCGCGATGATCCTGCAGCTGTTCATCGTGCAGCCGCTCATCCTGTCCGTCACGACGCGCCTGAGCCCGATTCCGTTCTTCAAGGCGTACTGGCCCACCGGCGTGGTGGCGTTCACCTCCGAAAGCAGCATCGGCACGATTCCCGTGACCGTGCGCAACCTGCGCTCCAGCGGCGTGCCCGGCGATATCGCGTCCTTCGTTGCCAGTCTTGGCGCGAACCTCGGCATGCCTGGATGCGCCGGCGTGTGGCCCGTGTTGCTCGCTGTGTTCGCAGTGAACGCCCAGGGAATTTCGTACTCGCCCGCCCAGTTCCTGTTCCTGGTGGTGCTCGCCCTGCTTGTGTCCATCGGCACAGTGGGCGTGCCCGGCACCGCGACGATCACCGCGACCTCGCTGTTCGCGGCGGCCGGTCTGCCGATCCCGTTCATCGCGATCAGCCAGCCGATCTCGCAGATCGTCGATATGGGCCGCACCGCTCTCAACGTGGCCGGTGCCGCCAACACGGCGGTGATCGTGGCCGCCACCGAGAAGGACCTCGACAAGGACCTCTACTATGGACGCAAGGAGTTCGAGGATGAGGACGCCAGCGAGGACGAGGACGCCGTCGCGGCCGCGCAACCGGAAGCCAAGGCACCCGTCGAAGCGCCGGCGGCAGGCAAGCCCGCCGGTCTCGGTGCCGTGAAGGGCGCCTCCTCCGCCAACCTGCTGAACTTCTCTCCAGCCTCCGCGCTGGAGGGCACCGGTGAGGAACAATGCGGCATCAAGCCTTCCAGAAAGAAGGACTGATACTCCGCCTCCAAGGTACGTTGCCGGGGCCGTCGCCATGGTTCTCCCCATGATCGGGAACCGCGGCGACGGCCCCGTTCGCATGCCCGGCGGCCCCGGCCGCGGAGCATGAACGAGGCATTGTCTGCGCGGGTTCCTATCGTTGCCACTGTTGATTACCAGTCCAGGCCTGCACATTGGTAACGCGGGCCCCGATAGCAAAGGACACATCATGGCGCTAAGCTCCATCTCCATCACAGTCAACGGCGAGGCGAAGGAGGTGGAAGCAACCACCACCGGCGTCGAGCTCTTCGCGGATGACAAGGACATCATTGCCGTCCGCCTCAACGGCGAACTGCGCGACCTGTGCACGCCGCTCAGCGACGGCGACGCGGTCGAACCCGTCGCGATCGATTCCGAAGACGGCCTCGGCATCATGCGCCACTCCGCCACGCATGTCATGGCCCAGGCGGTCCAGGAGCTGTTCCCGAACGTGAAGCTGGGCGTCGGCCCGATCATCAAGGACGGCTTCTACTACGACTTCCAGGTCGACGAACCCTTCACTCCGGACGACCTGAAGGCGATCGAAAAGCACATGCAGCGCATCGTCAAGTCCGCCCAGTCCTTCCGCCGCCGTGTGGTCACCGAGGAGGAGGCCCTCAAGGAGGAGGCCGACCAGCCGTTCAAGATCGAGCTGATCGAGGACAAGGAAGCGCATCTCGACCCGTCCACCGCCACCGAGGTCTCCGGCAAGGAGCTGAGCTTCTACGACAACGTCGACCGTGACGGCAACACCGTCTGGAAGGACCTGTGCCGCGGACCGCACCTGCCGAACACCCGCTTCATCAAGGCGTTCAAGATCGAGCGTTCCGCCGCCGCCTACTGGCGCGGATCCGAGAAGAACCCCACCATGCAGCGCATCTACGGCACCGCGTGGGCCACCAAGGAGGACCTCAAGGCCTACCAGACCCGCCTGGAGGAGGCTGCCAAGCGCGACCACCGCAAGCTCGGCGCCGAGATGGACCTGTTCTCCTTCCCGGAGGAGATCGGACCCGGTCTGGCCGTGTTCCACCCCAAGGGCGCCGCGGTGATCAACGCGATGGAGGACTACTCGCGTGAGATGCACCGTAAGCACCACTACAGCTTCGTGCAGACCCCGCACATCACCAAGGGCGGCCTGTACGAGACCTCCGGCCACCTGCACTGGTACAAGGACGGCATGTACCCGCCGATGCACCTGGACGAGGAGTACGACGCCGACGGCAACATCACCAAGCCGGGCGCCGACTACTACCTGAAGCCCATGAACTGCCCGATGCACAATCTGATCTTCAAGTCGCGCCAGCGCTCCTACCGCGAGCTGCCGCTGCGTCTGTTCGAGTTCGGCACCGTGTACCGTTACGAGAAGTCCGGCGAGGTCCACGGCCTGACCCGCGTGCGCGGCCTGACTCAGGACGACTCCCACATCTACTGCACCCGCGAGCAGATGAAGGACGAGCTGACCAGCCTGCTGACCTTCGTGCTGAACCTGCTCAAGGACTTCGGCCTGTCTGACTTCTACCTTGAGCTGTCCACCAAGGATCCGGACAAGTACGTCGGTTCCGACGAGATCTGGGAAGAGGCCACCCGCACGCTGCGCGAGGTCGCCGAGGCATCCCACCTCGACCTCGTGGCCGACCCGGGCGGCGCCGCGTTCTACGGCCCGAAGATCTCCGTGCAGGCCCGCGACGCGATCGGCCGCACCTGGCAGGTCTCGACCATCCAGCTCGACTTCAACCTGCCCGAGCGTTTCCAGCTCGAATACATCGCGAAGGACGGCACCCACCAGCGTCCGGTGATGATTCACCGTGCCCTTTTCGGCTCCATCGAACGCTTCTTCGCCGTGCTGCTGGAGCACTATGCCGGTGCGTTCCCGGCATGGCTCGCCCCCGTGCAGGTGCTCGGCGTGCCGGTGGCCGACGAGTTCGCGCCGCATCTGGCCGGTTTCGTCAAGTCGCTGGAGGACGAGATGGTCCGCTGCGAGATCGACTACTCCGACGACCGCTTCGGGAAGAAGATCCGCAACGCCTCCAAGTCCAAGGTGCCGTTCATCCTCATCGTCGGCGAGGAGGACATGAACAACAACGCGGTGAGCTTCCGCTTCCGCGACGGCAGCCAGCTCAACGGCGTGCCGGTGGACGAGGCGCGCGAGAAGATTCTCGCCGTCATCAAGATGCGCGCGCAGGTCAACTCCGCGGACGACTTCGCCGCCGCATTGGCATAAGGTGACGCACGGGCCCCTCGCGCCCGTTGAAGACCCCCGTCAGCAACCGTTTCGTTGCCGACGGGGGTCTTTCCATAAGTGATGTCAAGACTCGCTCATTTTGTGCACTATATTTACAAAAATGGGATGACGTGATATATTGACGCTGGATTGTAAAGTCGCGGTCCATTCAATGGGCCGGATAATGGTGTGGTTCAATAGCGAGCCTGCCAGGAGATACAGAGAAAGAGCCATCATCCCATGAATATCAAACGACGTGGCCTCGCAAGATTCATGTCACTGATCTGCGCATCGGCGATGCTGCTGGTGCCGGCCTCATCGGCCTTGGCGCAGCACAACGCAGAGGCGGCGGCAGCGGCGGAATCATCCACTTCCACAGTGTCCAACCTCGCGACCATGGCGACGGTCACCGCGTCCGGTCGCGAAGTCAGTTCCGGATTCGGGCCGGAACTGGCCGCCGACAACCAGGATCTGCCGGACAACCCCACCGACAAAAGCGTGCACAACGCATCCGGCGCCTCGCGCTGGAGCGCCGACAGGGGGAGCGGCCCCTGGTGGCTGGCCTACGAATTCCCCGGCGAAGCGACGATTTCCAGTGTGAGCATCGCCTGGGGCAACACCTATGCGACGAACTACTCCATCCAGACTTCCGATGACGGCTCCAACTGGACCGATGTGAAGACGGGACTCAAGGCGACGGCACAGGCGCAATGGGTCAAAACCACATTCGACACGCCGATCAAAACCCGGCACATCCGCATGATCGCGACCACGAAAAGCCAATCCTGGTCGCTTTCCGTGTGGGAGATGCGCACGATGGGGACCATCTCGGCAGTCGCCACCGACCCGTTGAGCCGGCTCACCCCGAGGCCGCTATATGCGCAATCCGCTGATGGAGAGGCGTTTGAACTTAAGAAGAACACCTGCGTGTCCGTGAGCGACGGCAGCCTCCTGCCTGCGGTTGACGTCATGCGTGACGAGCTCGGCACCTCGTACGGCCTGAAACTCGCCGAAGGCACGAACTGCCCGATCACCTTCACCCTTGACGAGAACCTGGACGTCACCGGTCACGTCGGTTCCGCCCAGTCGATCACCGCCGATGAGGCCTACACGATCGTCTCCGACGCCGACTCGGTCACCGTCAAGGCCCGCAGCGCCACCGCGGGCATATGGGCGGCGCAGACGTTGCTGCAGCTGATCGGTCCGTGGACGAACTCCACGGTGAAGCTTGCCGATGTCGCTTTCATCCCGGCCGTCAACATCGCCGACGCCCCGCGTTACCAGTGGCGCGGCGTGCTGGTCGACCCGGCGCGTTCCTTCTACCCGCTCGATGAGATGAAGCAGATGATCGACGTGATGTCGGCCTACAAGATGAACACGCTGCACCTGCACCTGAGCGAGGACGAGGGCTTCCGCGTCGAGATCACCAATGACGGGCGTGCGGATGGCGATACGACCGACTACACGCAGCTCGCGATCAAGTCCGGCGCCATCAGCTACCAGTCCGAGTGGACCAGCAACTGGTCCCCGGCACAGGACGGGCGCACCGGCTACTGGACGCAGAGCGAGTTCATCGAACTGGTCGCCTACGCCGCCGATCACGGCATCGCCATCGTGCCCGAGATCGACGGTCCCGGACATTCCTTCAGCCTGCTGCACGGCCTTGCCGAGCTCAACACCGGCAACTCCAACCCGAAGCCTGCGGCCGGCGAGGACACCCCCGCCTTCATCCAGTCTGCGCAGGGCAGGAGCAGCCTCGCGACTGACGCCGACATCACCTACACCGTGCTGGGACATATCATGGATCAGCTCGACGGCATGATCGACAAGGGCATCAAGGCGTCCACCATGCCTGCGTCCGAGCTCAAACGCATGTACTTCCACCTGGGCGGCGATGAGCTGTTCCTCAGCGGCGGCGCCGGTAACAAGACGGAACGTCTGCAGGAGTATCTCGGACGGTCCGGAGCGCTGGTCAAGGAACGAGACAAGACCACCATCGTGTGGAACGACGGCCTCGACGCGGTTGACCAGATCCCCGAAGGATCCGTGGTGCAGCATTGGACCGGCAACGCAGCCAACAATGCCAGCATCCAGAAGCTGCTCAACCAGCGCAACGGCAAGATCATCATGTCGCCGGCCGGCAACACCTACTTCCCGCAGCGTCCCGGCACCGAGACCACTGGCGTGACCTGGGCGTGCGGCGCCTGCACGACCAGCAACTTCTACCAGTGGAACCCGACCTCATCCGCCGGCACCACCGAGGACAAGGTTCTGGGCGTCGAGGATGCGCTGTGGAGCGAGCACCTGCGTTCTCTCAACGACGCCGAATTCCTGATGTACACCCGCATGATGGCAACCGCCGAGGTCGGCTGGACCCAGCAGAACCGCAAGGATTACGACAACTGGAACAAGCGCGTCGGCGACATCGCCATCGACCTGATGAACCGTGGCGCCAACTTCCACAAGGCCACCGAGGTGACCAGCTGGAAGGGCTCGTACGCGGCTGTCGACGCGGCCGAGCAGAAGGTGACCGACGGCAAGGTGCTCGTCGGACGGTACGCTGAACCCGGCCTGACCGGCACCGATGGCCTGAGCTTCACTGCCACGTACACGGCCGAGGGCGGTACCGCGGTCAATCTGCCGGTGACACCGGACATGAAGCAGACCTACAGCCAACAGCAGCTGAAGAACGGTCGTCTCGTCGTCAACGGGGCGCACATGAACTCCATCGTCGACGTGTACGTCACCTTGCCGTCCGACGTGCTCGCGGCTGACAGCGAGGCCGTAGGCCGTATCGACGTCTCCGTGTCCTCCTCCACCTACCCGATCCCTTCGGATTCCTCGATGAGCATCGCTATCAAGGACGGTAAGGTGACTCAGACTTGGACCGGCGACGAGCGTCCGACGCCTGATCCGGATCCCGAACCGGAGGTGACGGTCGTCTCCATAAAGGCCTCGACCTCGCAGTCCGACGTGAAGGTCGGTGATACGTTCGATCCGTCGAAGGTGAAGGTGGTCGCCACCAAGAGCGACAAGACGACCGCCGTGCTCGCAGCCGCGGATTACACGATCGCGGTGACCGACAAGGACGGCAACGCAATCGATGTGACCAAGCCGTTCGAGGCCGCCGGGGATTTGACCGTGACCGTGGCACTGAAGGATGACGGTTCGATCAAGGATTCGTTCACGATGACCGTCACTGACAAGGGCACGGTCGATCCTGATCCCGATCCGACCCCCAAGCCGAATCCGGACCCGCAGAAGCCGTCCGGCGACAACAAGCCCCAGATCAAGCCCGAAGGCGGAAAGCCCGGTGATGTCGTCGCCGAGACCGGTGCCAGTGTCTCTGGCGCCGCACTGGCCGCGATGATCTGCGCGGCAGGTGCCATCGTGATGCTTGCGGTTCGCCGTCAGCGTCGCTGATTCGAATCGGAACCTCTGACCAATGAACGAGGCCTCCGCCGTACATTTCACGGCGGAGGCCTCGCCGTATTGCCGGCCCGGCAGGCGTGCGCAGCTCCATCATCGTCCGTCATCCCGCGAAAGTCCCATTTCTGTGTCATCAGATGGGACTTTCGGCGGTGCCTGCGGTTCCTCTTGCGGCGTAATGACCGGCAGCGGCAGAACCCAGGACTGCCGTTGTCGTCTTGCCGCTTTATCATAGTGACGTTTGTCAGTATCCGTATACCTGTAGGAGCATTATGTCAGGGCATTCCAAGTGGGCGACTACCAAGCACAAGAAGGCCGCCATTGACGCCAAGCGCGGCAAGCTCTTCGCCAAGCTCATCAAGAACATCGAGATCGCGGCCCGCATGGGCGGCGGCGACCCGGATGGCAACCCGTCGCTGTACGACGCCATCTACAAGGCCAAGAAAGCGTCCATGCCGGCCGACAACATCAAGCGCGCCGTCAAGCGCGGCTCTGGTGAAGAAGCCGGTGGCGCCAACTACGAGGACATCGTGTACGAGGGCTACGCGCCTGCCGGCGTCGGCCTGATCATCGAGTGCCTGACCGACAACCGCAACCGCGCCGCCGCCGAAGTCCGTTCCACCCTGACCAAGGGCAACGGCTCGCTGGCCACCAGCGGTTCCGTCAGCTTCAACTTCGAGCGTAAGGGCCAGATCGAGGTTCCGAGCGAGGGCGTCGACTTCGACGACCTGTTCGAGAAGGCCGGCGACGCCGGTGCGGAAGACGTGATCGACGACGGCGACGTGTTCACCGTGATCACCGATCCCTCCGATCTGCATACAATCCGCAAGGCTCTGCAGGACTCTGGTTTCGACTACGACTCCGCCGATATGGTCATGCGCCCGAAGAACGAGGTGTCGCTCAGCCTTGAGGACGCCCAGAAGGTCTCCAAGCTCATCGACAACCTCGATGACCTGGACGATGTGCAGAACATCTACGCCAACTGGACCGCATCCGACGAGGTGATGGCCCAGCTCGCGGACGAGGAGTAATCCCCTGTGATCATCCTTGGCGTCGATCCCGGGCTGACACGCTGCGGGGTCGGCGTGATCGAAGCCGGCGCTAACCGCCGGCTTTCGTTTATCCACGTCGATGTGGTGCGTTCGGATCCCCATACGTCGCAGGACCTCCGACTGCTGACGATCTACAACGGGCTGTGCTCCAAAATGGACCGATTCATTCCCGATGCGGTGTCGATCGAGCGCGTGTTCGCCCAGTCGAACCGCAACACCGTGCTGGGCACCGCCCAGGCCGCAGGAATGGCCATGCTCGCCGCAGCGCAACGGGGGATTCCCGTGGCGCTGCACACGCCGACCGAGGCGAAGCTCGCGATCACGGGCAACGGCAAGGCCGAGAAGATACAGATCGAACGCATGGTGGCCAAGGTGCTGGGGCTGAACACGTTGCCGCAGCCCGCCGATGCCGCCGACGCACTGTCGCTGGCGATATGCCATGCCCTGCGCCCGCAAGGCGCCTTGCAGGGAGGCGAACGGGAACAGCATCTGACCGCGGCTCAACGGCAGTGGGCGCAGGCGGCGCAGAAGGCCGCTCGACGCGCCGGCGTCCGCAGCGGCATGTAATGTGTATCGAACAGATGTTCTGCATTATGTGGATGGGCCGTCTCGACACCATATCCCGCACGACGTGCCAGTTCGGGGCGGGCGCGTTCGGCATGTGCTTTCGTTATGCGATGCGAGGCGAACGAGCTCGTGGCGGCCCATTCCGCGTGCGGTTCGGCGAGGAAAGGACGACGTGATGATCAGTACGTTAACCGGGCGCGTCGAGTCGGTGGAGGCATCCAGCGCCGTGATCGAGGTTCATGGCGTCGGGTACGAGGTCCGCATGGCGGCGGCCGATCTTGCGGCGTTGCATGCCGGTCAGGAAACGCACGTCTTCACTTCGCTGACCATATCGCAGGATGCCGTCACCCTGTTCGGGTTCCTGTCACCCGCGTCCAAACGCATGTTCCTGCAATTGCAGAAGGTCAGTGGCATCGGGCCGAAGGTCGCGCTTTCCCTGTTGTCGACGCTGCCTCCGGACCGTCTGGCCAAGGCCGTCGCGGACGGCGACACGGCGGCATTGTCCAAGGCTCCGGGCCTGGGCAAAAAAGGCGCACAGAAGATCATCCTTGAACTGGCAGGCCGCATCGACCTCGACCAGATACGGCCCGAAGCCGATGGGCCGTCGGAAAGTCGCGACCCCGGAGCCAGGCAGGTGATCGAAGGACTCGTCTCTCTGGGATGGCGCCCCCAGACCGCGGAGGAGGCCGTACGTCAGGCATGCGATGCCGCGTCCATAGTCACCCCCATCAGTGCGGAGGACGTGCCGCGGGTGCTCAAACTGGCATTGTCGTCGCTGGACAGAGGAAGGTGATATTCCATGACATCCAACATCGACATGCAGGATGGGCGGACCAACACCGGCGTCTCGGAGGACTCCCTACGCATGGTCTCCGCCGCCGCAATCAACGACGAGTCGATCAGCGACGAGGAACTGCGGCCTCATGCCCTTGACGGATTCGTCGGGCAGCCGCGGCTCAAGGCCCAGCTGCAGCTGTTCCTGGACGCCGCCCGCAAACGTGACACCGCCCCCGACCACATCCTGCTCGCCGGCCCTCCCGGATTGGGCAAGACCACGTTGGCGATGATCGTAGCCAACGAGCTGGAGGTGCCGATTCGCATCACGTCCGGTCCGGCAATCCAGCACGCGGGCGACCTGGCTTCGATACTCAGCTCGCTGGACGCAGGGGAAGTGCTGTTCATCGACGAGATCCACCGTCTTCCGCGCGCCGCGGAGGAACTGCTGTACATCGCCATGGAGGATTTCCGCGTCGACGTCATGGTGGGCAAGGGGCCAGGCGCCTCGTCCATCCCGTTGACGCTGCCCAGATTCACCGTGGTGGGCGCAACCACCCGGGAGGGCATGTTGCCTTCTCCGTTGCGTGCGCGTTTCGGCTTCACGGCCCATCTCGACTTCTACCCCCACGATGAGCTCGAAAAGCTGATCGAGCGATCCTCCGGCGTTCTGGGAGTCTCATTGGGGGAGGGGGCTGCCGCGGAACTCGCCCTGCGTTCTCGAGGCACGCCACGAATCGCGAACAGGCTGTTGCGCCGTGTGCGTGACTGGGCGATCGTGCATGACCTGCAAGTCGTGGACGTCGATGACGTGCGCGCCGCGCTTGCGCTCTATCAGATAGACTCCGAGGGCCTCGACCGGCTGGACATCGCCGTGCTCAACGCGATCGTGCGCAACTTCAACGGAGGGCCCGTCGGCCTGAACAACCTGGCCGCGATGGTCGGCGAGGAATCGGAGACCGTCGAAACCGTATGCGAGCCGTATCTGGTCCGTGAAGGATTTCTGATCCGCACTCCCAAAGGCCGGGTCGCCACGGCCAAGGCCTGGTCTCATCTGGGTCTGGAGCCACAAGGTGAAACAAACGGAGAGGATGTCAGCAAGCTCTTCTAACATTGGTTGTTTGTTGACCGACGTCCATAGAGCATTCGTTCCCTACTGCAAGGAGAAATCATGCCGCAAGGTTCATCATCCTATCTCATCATGATCGTTTCCATCGTGCTGATCGGCATCATGATGTGGTGGCAGTCCCGCAAGGCCAAGCAGCAGCAGCAAAAGATGAAGGACTTCCGCTCCTCCCTTGAGCCCGGAACCGAGGTAATCACCATTGGCGGCATCATCGGCAAGGTAGTGTCCGTGGACGAGGAATACGAGGAGATCGTCATCGACTCCGAGGGCTCCCTGCTGCGCTTCACCTTCCGCGCCATCAACAAGGAGTACACGCGTCCCGCCTTCATCCATGATGACGAAGTGGAGGACGCGGAGCAGACCGACGAAGCCGACGACCAGGCCCAGGTACCGGTGGACAAGGCGCTGGAATCCGCTGAGAACGCAACGCAGTCCGACGATTCCGCGCAGACCGCAGACGCCGAGAAGTGACGGGGGAGCGCGAGACCATGACGCAGTCTGACATCACCATTGAGAGACTGGCCGATGTCGGTGCCGGTGACGCGGCATACCTCGTCTCGAAGATTCGCACCATACCGGGATTCCCCAAAGAGGGTATCAAATTCCGTGATTTCATGCCGGTGCTGGCGGATGGCAAGGGGCTGCGCATTCTCATGAAGGCGCTCCAGGCCAGCCTTCCCGTCACCGAAGACTCGTTCGACGCGGTGGCAGGGCTGGAGGCCAGAGGGTTCCTGTTCGGCCCCGCCCTCGCGGCCATGCTCGGCAAGGGGTTCATCGCGATCCGCAAGGCGGGCAAGCTGCCGCCGGAGACCATCGCCGAGGAATACGATCTCGAATACGGCACCGAAAAAGTGGAGATCGAGACGTCGGCCGTCCGTCCGGGCGATCGGGTGCTGATCGTCGACGATCTCATCGCGACCGGTGGAACGGCGAAGGCGGCCATGGATCTGGTCGAGGCGGCAGGGGGCACGGTCGTCGGATTCAGCTTCGTCATGGGGCTGCGAGGACTCGACGGACTGGACAAACTGGGCGACAAACCCAGCAGCACACTGGTGTCGATGCCGGCGTGACTCGGCGGTGCCGTGCGTCGGGACGCGCCGCACGGCACCAATCATCATTCGAAGAACACATCATAGGAACGTGAGGCGTCGAACATGGATCTTTATGAATACCAGGCACGAGAATTGCTGGAGGAACAGCATATTCCCACGCCGCGGGCCGTTTTCGCCCAGAACTCCCACGAGGTCGCCGAAGCGGCCGATGCCATCGGATACCCGTGCGTGATCAAGGCTCAGGTCAAGATCGGCCATCGCGGCCAGGCGGGCGGCGTCAAGATCGCCCACAACCGGGACGAAGCGATACTGCTGTCCGAATCCATCCTCCCGATGACCATCCACGGCCATAAGGTCAATGGTGTGCTCGTCGCCGAGGCGAAGAACATCCTGCACGAGTACTACGTGTCGATATCCGTGGACCGCACATCGCGGGACTTCGATGTCCTCGCCACCGCGAACGGCGGCACCGAAGTCGAGGAGATCGCCAAGGAACATCCGGAATCGGTCAAGCGTCTGCACATCAACGCCCTCGGCGATTTCGACATGGAGGCCGCCAAGCGCATGGCTGGCCAGATCGGCTTCTACCACGCCGACCTGGATCAGGCCGCCAACATCCTGCTGCGCATGTGGCAGTGCTTCAAGGACAACGACGCGACGCTGGTGGAGATCAACCCGCTCGCCAAGATCGGCGATCCCGACGATGAGGCGTCCAAATCACTGTGCGCCCTCGACGCCAAGATATCGTTGGACGGCAATGCGGCGTTCCGGCACGACGGGTGGACCCGCTTCGACGATCCGATGCAGGCCGATCCGTTCGAGGCGGCGGCGGCCGAACACGGGCTGCACTACGTGCACCTCGACGGTCAGGTCGGCGTGATCGGCAACGGCGCTGGGTTGGTCATGAGCTCGCTCGACGCCGTCTGGGACGCCGGCAAGGAGCAGGGCACGAATGTCACGCCTGCGAATTTCCTCGACATCGGAGGTGGCGCGTCCGCCGCGGTGATGAGTGACAGCCTGTCTATCGTGCTGTCCGACCCGCAGGTGGAATCCGTGTTCATCAACGTCTACGGCGGCATCACCTCATGCGAGCAGGTCGCCAAGGGCATCCTGCAGGCGTTCGAGGAGCTGCACACATCGAAGCCGCTCGTGGTCCGCTTCGACGGCAATGCCGCAGCCGAGGGCCTGCAGATCCTCGCCGCGGCGAACAACCCCAACCTACATGTGGAAGGCACCATGGAGCAGGCCGCAGCCGAGGCCGCTCGTCTGGCGGCGAACGCCAAGGCATCGAAGGAGGCCAAGCAATGACCGCATTCATCCAGGAGGGTGCTCCCGTCATCGTCCAAGGCATGACCGGGCATCAGGGCATGACACACACCGCTCGCATGCTCCGTGCCGGTACGAACATTGTCGGTGGCGTCAACCCGCGCAAGGCGGGCAGCCAAGTGACGTTCGAGGCCGCGCGTGAGGGCAGGGACGTCTCCGTTCCGGTGTACGCCACGTGCGCCGAAGCCAAGGAGGCGACGGGCGCCCAGGCCAGTGTGGTCTTCGTGCCGCCACGGTTCGCCAAAGGCGCCGTGGTCGAGTCCGTCGAAGCCGGAATCGGGCTCATCGTGGTCATCACCGAAGGCATTCCCGTTGCGGACAGCGCCTACTTCGTCGAACTCGCCCTTCAGCGTGGCGTGCGCATCATCGGACCGAACTGCCCCGGCCTGCTCACCCTGCCGTCGCAGGAGAACGAGCATGGCGTCAACCTCGGCATCATCCCCGATGGCATCGTGGGCCGTGGTCCCATCGGACTGGTCTCCAAGTCCGGCACACTGACCTACCAGCTGATGGGCGAGCTGAGCGACATCGGCTTCACCGCCTGCCTGGGCATCGGCGGCGACCCCATCGTCGGCACCACGCTGCTGGAGGCCTTGCAGGAATTCGAGCAGGATGCCGACACGAAGGCAGTAGTCATGATCGGCGAAATCGGAGGCAGCGCGGAGCAGGACGCCGCGGCATGGGCCGCAGAGCACATGACCAAGCCCGTCGTCGCATACATCGCCGGATTCACCGCGCCGGAAGGCAAGCAGATGGGCCATGCCGGCGCCATCGTCTCCGGAGGCAAGGGAACCGCGCAGGACAAGAAAATCGCGCTGGAGGCCGCCGGTATTCCCGTCGGACGCACTCCCGGTCAGACCGCGGACCTCATGCGCAAGGTGCTCGCCGAACGCTCGCTGGTATGAGGAAGCGTATCCAGGCCTGGCTCAGGGGGCCGATCATCGCCATCGGCTCGATGGCGTTGTACGCCATCGCCCTGGGCTGCTTTCTTGCGCTCATGCTGCTGGTCATCTCGATGGAGGAAGGTGGGGAAAACCTGTCGTCCTCGACGTTGGACATGACCCGCATCGTAGTCCTGCTCAGCCAGGGCATCGGATTCGAGACCGACTCGCTTTCCCTGTCCATCATGCCGCTGCTGCTCACCGTGCTGCTGATAGGCCTGGTCTGGTCGTTCAGCCGGAAGATATGCACGGATATCCGCGCATACGTCAGCGGCGTGGTGGTCTGGATTTTTATCAACGTCATGGGCACGCAGTCGCTTCCCGTCGGATTGCTTGACTGGCCGGCTCTGGTATGCGTCAAATCGGCCGTGGTGTTCTCGCTTGGATTCGCCGGCGCCGCGCTGTCGAAGGGCCCACTCTCCGGGCAGCTGCGTGAACTTATCCGTCATCATGTGTCCGACGGCGTGCGCCGCACGATCAGGACCGGCCTGATGGTGGGTGTCATCATGATGGGCGTGTACCTGGTCATGGGACTGATCACCGTCATCGTGTGGGGCGTGCTGAACCGTTCGGCCATGGACACGCTGTTCGCCGACATCGGCATGGGGACCGGCTCGCGCATACTGACGACGATCGCATCGCTTGCATGGCTGCCCAACCTGTGCATATGGGCGGTCTCGTGGCTGTTCGGTGCCGGATTCCACATCGGAGAGCTTGCGACATTCACCCCTTGGATCGGGCAGGGGCGTTCGCTTCCGCCTCTTCCTGTTTTCGGCCTGCTTCCGCAGGCAGTCGGCGATGAAGGCATACGGTTCGCCGTCGTGCTGATTCCGCTGGTCGTCGGATTCGTCGCCGGGCTGGCATCCATGGCGATGAAATCCGGTTTCCGCATCATCGTCGGCAGCGCGTCCGATCCCCTCGACCGCAAGGACCTGATTCTCGAACTCGCCTACCCGGCGGGCGGGTTCTGCCTGTCGAGCGTGGTCATATCCCTGCTGTCGTCGGTCATGTTCGGGGTGTCGAACGGGTCGCTGGGAAAGGCCAGGCTCAAATACGTCGGCGTCGACGTGATGCAGTCCGCGCAGGCCGTCGGACGTCCGAGCGCCATGGGACTGTGCATGGCCTGGGTGCTGGCGCTGATTGGCGTCGCCATTGTTTTCGGGATACGCTGGATTGCACGAAGAACGGGGGCACAACGAGCCGCAACAACGCACCCGCGTACCATCGTTTCCCGCAAGTCCATACAACCAACAACCAAGAAGGAGCACGATGACCAACACGAATCGACCGATACGACGGGCTCTGGTGTCCGTCTTCCATAAGGAAGGCATCGAAGTACTGGCCGAGGCCTTCATCAAGGCCGGCACCGAAGTGGTGTCCACCGGCTCGACCGCCAAGCGCCTCGCCGAACTCGGCGTCGCCGTCACCGAGGTGAGCGAGGTCACCGGATTCCCGGAGTGCCTCGACGGCCGTGTCAAGACGCTCGACCCGCACATCCACGCCGGCATCCTCGCCGACATGACCAACCCCGATCACGCCGCCCAGCTTGAGAAGTTCGGCATCAAGCCCTTCGACCTGGTCGTCGTCAACTTGTACCCGTTCGCCGATACGGTTCGTTCCGGCGCCGACGAGGCCGCGGTCATCGAGAAGATCGACATCGGCGGCCCGTCCATGGTGCGTGGCGCGGCGAAGAACAGTGCCACCGTCGCCATCGTCACCGACCCGGCCGACTATGCGCTCGTCGCGGCCCGTGTGGCCAATGGTGAAGGCTTCAGTCTGGAGGAGCGCCGCTGGCTGGCCGGCAAGGCGTTCGCCCACACCGCCGCCTATGACGCTACCATCAACGAGTGGACCGCCAAGCACTGGCCCAAGCCCGCCACCGTCGAATCCGCCGACCCGGCCGAAGGCGAGAACCCGGTCAACGAGGCGAAGTTCCCGGCCGCGTTCACCCGCACCTGGGACCGCGCGCACACGCTGCGCTACGGCGAGAACTCCCACCAGCAGGCCGCCCTCTACCTCGACCCGCTCGACCGCGACGGCTTCGCGCACGCCGAACAGCTCGGCGGCAAGCCGATGAGCTACAACAACTACGTGGACGCCGACGCCGCATGGCGCGCCGTGTGGGATATGGCACCCGCCATCGCCGTGGCCGTGGTCAAGCACAACAACCCGTGCGGCCTCGCCATCGGAGCCACCGCGGCCGAGGCTCACAAGAAGGCCCACGCCTGCGATCCGGTGAGCGCCTACGGCGGCGTCATCGCCTGCAACACCACCGTCACGTTGGAGATGGCCGAAAGCGTTCGCCCGATCTTCACCGAGGTCATCGTCGCCCCCGCCTACGAGGACGCGGCGCTTGAACTGCTCAAGACCAAGAAGAAGAACCTGCGCATCCTCAAGGTGGCCGAGCCGCCGAAGGGCCACACGCAGTTCCGCCAGATCGACGGCGGCCTGCTCGTGCAGGACATGGACCTCATCAATGCCACCGGCGACGATCCGGACGCATGGAAGCTCGTGGCCGGCGAACCCGCCGATGAGGCCACGCTCAAGGACCTCGTGTTCGCCTGGCGCGCCATCCGCTGCGTCAAGTCCAACGCCATCCTGCTCGCGCACGACCAGGCCACGGTCGGCATCGGTATGGGCCAGGTCAACCGCGTGGACTCCTGCCATCTGGCCGTCGATCGCGCCAACACGCTGGCCGACGGCGCCGATCGCGCCACCGGTTCGGTCGCCGCGTCCGACGCGTTCTTCCCGTTCGCAGATGGCGCCGAGACGCTGATGAACGCCGGTGTAAAGGCCATCGTGCAGCCCGGCGGATCCATCCGTGACGAGGAGGTCATCGAGGCGGCCAAGAAGGCCGGTGTGACGATGTACCTGACCGGCACCCGTCACTTCTTCCACTGATCCGCCGTCCGGTCACCGATTCACGGATCGGCCGCCGACCGTCAAGGGTTCGCGGCCGATCCATCACGATAACCAATCCCCGAGGAAGCTCCATGAATCAGCATCATCCATATGTGTCCGAAGTCCACGAGGGCAAGCCGGCATTCGAGTGGTGCGTGCTCGGCGTCGTCATCGTCGCCCTGGTCGTCGCCTTCCTCGGATATACGATGGCCGCGACGGTGATCATCGCCGTCACGGCCATCGTCACGGCCCTGCTGCGCATCATCATGCGCGAGAAGAGCCCTTGGAAAGTCCGGTCAGTCCTGTTCGACGCCATTATCGGCATCGGTTTGGGGCTGGGACAGCTTCTGTTGTATTTCGCACCGTCACTGTTCTGGATTCGTTGACGGAACCTGGGGCGCCGCATTGACCGCCGCGTCCACGGCGATGTCATGTGCATCCGCCTCAGCGTCCGTCGCCTCGTCGATGGGCGCATCCGCAGGCGTCTTCGGCTTGCGTTTCGACGCCATATCAGCGATGATCATGACCAGCGCCACGATCGCCGCGGCCAGGACCGGCGCCAGCCAGAAGATCCACAACTGCTGCAGCGGCTGCGTTGAAAGACCCTGATTCTGCCCGAACAGCGCGATGCCGGTGGCGCGGGCCGGGTTCAGCGCGGCACCGGTGACCGTATAGGTCATGGCCACGCCGAGGCCGTATGCGGCGCCGATCACCGGAGCGTACGTCGCATTCGGCTTGCCGTTCGCATCGGTGTGACGCATCGCGACCGCGATGATGATGATCGCGGCGATCACCTCGACGACGATGGCCATGGAGATGCCGAAGCTCACCGATGCGCTGCTGGTGGTGGCGCTCGATACGGAACCGGTGCCATAGCCGTTGACGGCGGGCGTCAGCCACGTCTTCATGGTGACGGTCTGCGAGGTCGGCAGGATCCACCTGACCGTGCCGGCCGCCGCGATCGCTCCGACCACCTGCACGATGACGTACAGGATGCCGGCGACTACCTTGGTCTTGCCGGTGAGTATCGCCGCCACGGTGATGGCGGGATTGAACTGGCCTCCGGAGACACGCCCGAGCATCGCGGTGACGACCGCGTACGCCAACGCGGTGCCCACGACGATGTACGCCAGGTCAAGCCCGTAGATCGAAGTGCCGAACGTGCAGATCATATAGATGGCGAAGCAGACGAGGAAGCTGCCTGCAAGCTCCGCGCACACGCGCGCCCCGATCGGATAAGCGCTTGGCTCGGTGTTCTGTTCTTCAGTCATGATGTTGTAGTGTCCTTTTTCTGATGTTGCGGGCTTTGCGACCCGCCGAACGTTGCAAGTTTACCAACGGGGGGACGATACGATACAATGTATTGGCTGTGTTTTCCCTGTGAGTTCGTCCGGGAGCGCAGATTCATTGTCAATGTCCGGCCACGTTGGGAGAACGATGCCAAACGCATATTCGCGCGCACTCAAAGCGCATGACGACAACAACAACGAAGGAATCCGCCTGCAGAAGATCCTCGCGCAAGCGGGCTTCGGATCACGCCGCAAGTGCGAGCAGATGATCACCGATGGGCGTGTCGAGGTCGACGGGGAGCTGGTGACCGAACTCGGCACCCGCGTCGATCCGAAGAAGCAGCACATCCGTGTGGACGGCTCGCGCGTCCACCTCAACCCGAACCATGTCACGTTGGCGCTCAACAAGCCCAAGAAGGTGCTCAGCGCCATGGACGACCCGAAAGGCCGCTACACGCTGGCCGACATCATCGGGGACAAGTACGAGCGCGTGTTCCACATGGGCCGCCTCGACTACGATTCCGAGGGCCTGATCCTCATGACCAACGACGGCGAGCTGAGCCAGCACGTCATGCACCCGAAGTACGAGGTGGAGAAGACCTACATCGCCACGATTGATGGCAAGATCGGCGGCAACGTCTGCCGGCGCCTGGTGACCCAGGGCGTCCAGCTGGATGACGGCCTGGTCAAGCTGGACCATTGCGCCATCATCGACGCCAACCGCGACCAGACCATCGTCAAGGTGGTGCTCCACTCCGGCAAGAACCGTATCGTCCGCCGCATCTTCGGCGCCATCGGATACCCGGTTCGCCGTCTGGTGCGCACCCAGATCGGGCCGATCAAGCTCGGTGACCTCAAGTCCGGCACCTATCGTGTGCTGTCCCAGGTCGAGGTCCGTTCCCTGCAGAAGGAGGTCGGGCTGTGATACGAGTCGCCATCGACGGCCCTGCGGGCGTCGGAAAGTCCTCCACTTCGAAGGCGCTGGCCCGCCATTTCGGCTTCGCCTACCTCGATACCGGCGCCATGTACCGCGCATGCGCCTGGTGGTGCCTGCATCAGGGCATCGACCTCGACGGCGATCAGGTGGATGAGCAGCAGATCACCGAAGCAGTCGCCGAATTCTTCACCGGCGACCACTTCGACATCGGCGTCGACCCGGACCATCCGAGCATCACCGCCGACGGCGAGGACATCAGTGAGGCCATCCGCTCCTCCGAGGTCTCCTCGCACGTGTCGAAGGTGTCGAACGTCATCCCGGTGCGCCACGTGCTCATCGCCGCGCAGCGCGCCTACATTGCGCGCGAGTCCGCGGCCGACTCCTTCTCGCTGGGCCGCGGCATCGTCGCGGAGGGCCGTGACATCACCACGGTCGTGGCTCCCGATGCCGAGGTGCGTGTGCTGCTGACCGCCCGGGAAGAGGTGCGTCAGGCGCGCCGCACGGGGCAGGCCGTCGCCGGCGCCGGCGTGGGGGGCGAGGACGTGGCCGCCCGCGACCGCGCCGATTCCAAGGTCACCAGCTTCCTGACCGCGGCGGACGGCGTGACCACCGTCGACAACTCCGATATGGATTTCCAGCAGACGCTGGATGTGCTGATCACGCTGGTCGCGGACGCGGTCGAAGTGCAGGAGTACGAGCAGTATGCCGCCAATCTGAGCGATTACGAACTGGATGAGGGCGACGAGCAGATCATCGCCGGTTCCCGGTACGGGATCGAAGACGAGTCGCCGGCTCCCAAGGCCGTCGGAGTGCTCGCCGTGGTCGGCCGCCCGAACGTGGGCAAGTCGACGCTCGTCAACCGCATCCTCGGCCGTCGCGCCGCGGTCGTCGAAGACACGCCCGGAGTGACCCGGGACCGTGTCAGCTACGATGCGGAATGGTCCGGCACCGAATTCAAGCTCGTCGACACCGGCGGCTGGGAGGCCGACGTCGAAGGCATCGAATCCGCCATCGCCTCGCAGGCGCAGATCGCCGTGCAGCTGTCTGACGCGGTCATCCTCGTCGTGGACGGCCACGTGGGGCTGACGGACACCGACGAGCGCATCGTCAAGATGCTGCGGGCCAGCGGCAAGCCGGTCACGCTCGCGGTGAACAAGGTCGACGACGGGGCCAGCGAATACCTGACCGCCGAGTTCTGGAAGCTTGGCATGGGCGAGCCTTACGGGATCTCGGCCATGCACGGCAGGGGAGTCGGCGACCTGCTTGACGCCGCGCTGGATTCGCTGCGCAAGGCGGACAAGACCTCGGGCTTCCTCACGCCGACGCATCTGCGGCGTGTCGCGCTCGTCGGCCGCCCGAACGTGGGCAAGTCGTCGCTGCTCAACCAGCTCGCCGGCGAACAGCGTGCCGTGGTCAACGACCTCGCCGGCACGACCCGCGACCCGGTCGACGAGACCATCGACATCGACGGCGAGGACTGGCTGTTCATCGACACCGCCGGCATCAAGCGTCGACTGCACAAGGTGTCCGGCGCCGACTACTACTCGTCCCTGCGCACGCAGGCCGCAATCGAGCGCTCCGAGCTCGCGCTGGTCTTGTTCGACTCGTCCCAGCCCATCTCCGACCAGGATCTGAAGGTGATGAGCCAGGCGGTCGACGCCGGCCGCGCGGTGGTGCTGGTGTTCAACAAGTGGGACCTGATGGACGATTTCGGCCGGCAGCGGCTGGAGCGCCTGTGGAAGACCGAGTTCAACCGCGTGACGTGGGCGCAGCGCGTCAACCTGTCCGCGAAGACCGGATGGCACACGAACCGCCTCGCCGACGCGATGCGCAACGCGCTGGAATCCTGGGACAAGCGCATTCCCACCGGGCGTCTCAACGCCTTCCTCGGCCAGATCCAGGCCGCGCACCCGCATCCGCTGCGCGGAGGCAAGCAGCCACGTATCCTGTTCGCCACGCAGGCGTCCACGCGTCCGCCGCGCTTCGTGATCTTCGCCACCGGATTCCTGGAGCACGGCTACCGCCGGTTCCTTGAGCGCTCCCTGCGCGAGGAGTTCGGCTTCGAAGGCACCCCGATCCAGATCTCCGTCAACATCAGGGAGAAGAAGCGCCGCAAGTGACGCGGGGTCTCTCCCTGCACGGATGAGCGTGCATGCGCGGCCGTCGCGGATTCCTCCGCGGCGGCCGCCTTCGTTGCCGGGCCACGATCCCGGCCCGCTCCGGCCCGCGGCCACGCCCAGAATGTAGGACGGAACGCGCGGTTGTCGTCTGCCATGAATTACAGTGGCGACTGACCGAACGATCTATAAGGGAGCATTATGTCGGTTTTGGACGAATTGGTTGCCGGGGCGTTGGAAGACCAGCGTTCCCGCGAATGTGTCGTGTCTCTTGAGGATGTGAGGCGGGCCGCTCTGGCCGCGCCGGCGCCTATCGACGCGACGCGATGGCTCAAGCGTCCGGACGGCATCCCCGTGATCGCCGAAATCAAGCGCGCCTCCCCATCCAAGGGGCATTTGAGCGATATCCCCGACCCGGCGGCCCTGGCCCGCGAATACGAGCGCGGCGGTGCGAGCGCGATTTCCGTGCTCACCGAAGGCCGGCGGTTCCTCGGCTCGCTGGACGATTTCGACAAGGTCCGCTCGGCGGTTCACATTCCGCTGCTGCGCAAGGACTTCATCGTCACCGACTACCAGATCTACGAGGCGCGTGCCCACGGCGCCGACCTAGTGCTGCTCATCGTCGCCGCGCTGGATGACGACAAGCTCGCGCACCTGCTTGAACTCGCCCACGAGCTCGGCATGGCTGTGCTCGTCGAAACGCACACCACCGAGGAGATCCGCCGCGCGGTCGCGGCCGGCGCCCGGATCATCGGCATCAACGCGCGCAATCTCAAGAACCTGAAGGTTGACGTGAACAAATACGCCGAACTCGCCGAAGGACTGCCCGATGACGTGATCCGCGTCGCAGAGTCGGGCGTGTTCGGTTCGGTCGAGGTCGAGGATTACGGTCGCGCCGGCGCGGATGCCGTGCTGGTGGGCGAAGGCGTGGCTACCGCCGACGACCATGTGGCCGCCGTACAACGACTAGTAAAGGCAGGTCAGAGAGTGAAAGCATCCGAATCGACCCCGTTGAGCGAGCATCAGGGACCATATTGGGGACAGTTCGGCGGGCGATACGTGCCGGAGGCACTGATCACCGCTCTGGACGAGCTGGAGCGCATCTATGATCAGGCCAAGGCCGACCCCGAGTTCCGTAAGGAATTCATGACGCTGCAGCAGCGGTACGTCGGCCGCCCGAGCCCGCTGACGGAAGCCCCGCGATTCGCCGCGCTGGTCAAGGACAGGACCGGACTCGACGCCCGCATCTTCTTGAAGCGCGAGGACCTCAACCACACCGGCGCGCACAAGATCAACAACGCGCTCGGCCAGGCGTTGCTCGTCAAGCGCATGGGCAAGACCCGCGTGATCGCCGAGACCGGTGCCGGACAGCACGGCGTGGCCACCGCCACCGTGTGCGCGATGCTAGGGCTCAAGTGCCGCGTGTACATGGGGCAGATCGACGCCCGACGTCAGGCCCTCAACGTGGCCCGCATGCGTATGCTGGGCGCCGAGGTCGTCGAAGTGACACTGGGCGACAAGATTCTCAAGGATGCAATCAACGAGGCGCTGCGCGATTGGGTGACCAACGTCGCCGATACGCACTACCTGCTCGGCACGGTCGCCGGACCGCACCCGTTCCCGGCCATGGTTCGCGACTTCCAGAAGATCATCGGCGAGGAGGCCAAGCAGCAACTTCAGGACTGGTACGGCATCGACCACCCGGACGCGGTGTGCGCGTGCGTCGGCGGCGGATCCAACGCCATCGGCGTGATGAACGCGTTCCTCGACGACGAGCGCGTGAACCTGTACGGCTATGAGGCGGGCGGCAACGGGCCGTCCTCGGGCCATCATGCGATCCGTTTCGCACCGGGCACCGGACAGCTCGGCATGTTCCAGGGTGCCAAGAGCTACCTGTTGGAGACCGATGAAGGACAGACTCTCGACACGTATTCGATTTCGGCCGGTCTCGATTACGCTTCCGTCGGCCCCGAGCACGCTTGGCTCAAGGAGATCGGGCGCGTGAACTACTCCTGGGCCACCGACGAGGAGGCTATGAACGCCTTCCGCGACCTGAGCCAGACCGAGGGCATCATCCCCGCCATCGAGAGCTCGCATGCCGTCGCTGGCGCCTTCAAGGCCGCCGCTGATCTGAAGGCCAAGGGATACGACAAGGCCGTGATGATCGTCAACATCTCCGGCCGCGGCGACAAGGACATGGCCACCGCGGGCAAATGGTTCGGATACCTGACCGACGAGCAGGCCGCGGCGCTCGATGTCACCGGCGCGCAGGGCGACACCGTCGCCTGAACCGGTCCGTGAAGCAGAAGGAGTTTTTGATTATGACGAATACAGCAACCACACCGTCCGGACAGCCGCTCGGCATCAGTCACAAGCCCAGCGCGACGGAAGCCATGTTCGACCGGCTCAAGGCCGAGAACAAGCCGGCCTTCATCGGATACCTGCCGTATGGCTTCCCGAACCCCGACATCTCACTCGACGCGCTCAGGATCATGGTCGAGCACGGCGTCGACGCGGTCGAGATCGGCCTGCCGTACTCCGACCCGGTGATGGACGGCCCCGTCATTCAGGCGGCCAGCCAGATCGCCCTGAATAACGGGGAAAGCATCAACGGCGTGTTCAAGGCGGTCGAGACGGTGGCCAACGCCGGCGGCGTGCCACTCATCATGAGCTACTGGAACCTGATCTACCATTACGGCGTCGAACGGTTCGCCTGCGATTTCGAGAACGCCGGCGGTGCCGGCCTGATTACCCCCGACCTCATCCCCGATGAGGCTGGCGAGTGGATCGAGGCTTCGGATCGTCACGGACTTGACCGCATCTTCCTGGTCTCCCCGGATTCGGCCTCCGAACGTCTCGAACTGGTCGCCCGCAACGCACGCGGCTTCGTCTACGCGGCATCCCGTATGGGCGTCACCGGCGAGCGCGACACCATCAGCGCATCGCCCGAAACGCTTGTCGAGCGTGCCCGCAACGCCGGGGCGAGAAACGTGTGCGTGGGTATCGGCGTATCCACCCCGGAGCAGGGCGCGAAGGTCGGCGCCTACGCCGACGGCGTCATCGTCGGTTCTGCTCTGGTGCACACCCTGCTTGACGACGACAACGTCACCGCGAAGACGCCGAAGGAAGGACTGCGCGACCTGGCCGCCAAGGTCGAGGCGCTGTCCGAGGGCATCCACAACGAGTCACGCTGACACACCCCCGCGCCGGCGGGCTGCCTTTACCGTGCATCCGCCGGCCATGGGGTAGGGTAGATGGCGGTAACAGCGGTCTAGACAAACGAGGCACTGCATGAATCTTGCGTATATCCCCTCACCGGGGTTCTCCAAGTTCTCCATCGGACCGGTGACGATCCACATGTATGCGATCTGCATCCTGACGGGAATCATCTTCGCCGTGTGGATCCTCACCGTCAGATGGAAGAAGAACGGGGGCACCTTCGACCAGGTGCTGGACACCACGCTGGTCGCAGTGCCCTGCGGCCTGGTCGGGGCCCGTCTGTACCACTGCATCACGACGCCCGACATCTACTTCCCGCCAACCGGCAACCTCATCAACATCCTCAAGGTGTGGGAAGGCGGCATGGCCATCTTCGGCGGCATCGGGGTGGGGGCCTTGGCCGCGTTCCTGTGGTGCCGCCACCGGCGTTATCCGTTCGCCCTGCTGGCCGATTGCATCGCGCCGGCGCTGATGGTAGCGCAGGCCATCGGACGACTGGGCAACTGGTTCAACCAGGAACTGTACGGCATGCCGACCACGCTGCCATGGGGCCTCAAGCTCAACGATGCGGACGCCATCGGCAAAAGTGAGATCTGCTACAACGGACAGGCATGCCCGACCGGCACGCTGTTCCACCCCACGTTCCTGTACGAGATGATCTGGAACCTGATCGGCGCCGCGATTATCGTGTGGCTCGGCCACAAACTCGTCGACGTGCTCAAATCCGGACAGCAGTTCGCCATGTACATGATGTGGTACGGGCTTGGACGCACCTGGATCGAAAGCATCCGCATCAACTATTCGACGATCATCCTCGGCCTGCGAGTCAACGTGTGGACCGCGATCATCGTGTTCCTTGCCGGGTGCATCCTGTTCGTCGTGTTGTGGCGCTTCGGCAGTGAGACACGCGACCTGACATCCAGACTGCGCGCGGTCACGGCCGACGAGATGGAACGTCAGCGCCAGCTGGAAGAGCGGGCCGCCGCGAAATCCGGCAAGATGGCCAAGACCGCGAAGCCCGAGACTCCCGCCGAAACCGCCGAGAGCGAGATCCATCAGGACTGAGCGCCCGCATCCGTCCGAATCAGGATATCGCACAAGATCATAGAAAACCGCAATACCATAACACACAAACAAGAACGTCGTGTAGGCGCAAGCCGTCTCGTCGTTCTTCCACCATAGAATGAGAGCCATGAGCATACAAATCGTACCCAGCATCCTTTCCGCTGATTTCTGCAACCTCGAACGCGACCTCAAGGCCATCGCCAACGCCGACCTCGTGCATGTCGACGTGATGGACCACCACTTCGTGCCGAACCTCACCCTTGGCGAGCCCATCGTCAAGCGCATCTGCGAGGTCACCGACCTGCCGGTCGACGTGCACCTGATGATCGAGGACCCCGACCGTTGGGCCCCTGAATACGCGAAGCTCGGTGCCGCCTCCATCTCGTTCCATATGGGCGCCACCCACGCGCCGGTGCGTCTGGCCCGCCAGCTGCGTGACATGGGCTGCAAGGCATGCTTCGCCGTGCGTCCCGCCGAGCCGGTCGAACCGATTTTCGACATCCTCGACGAGTTCGACATGGTGCTGATCATGACCGTCGAACCCGGTTTCGGCGGACAGAAGTTCCTGGACAACCAGATGGCGAAGGTTCGTCGCCTGCGTGACGAGATCACGCGTCGGGGCCTGTCCACCCATATTCAGGTCGACGGCGGCGTCAGCCCGAAGACCGCCCACATCGTCGCCGAGGCCGGCGCCGACGTGCTGGTCGCCGGCTCCGCCGTGTACGGCGCTGAGAGCCCGGCCCAGGCCATCGACCAGATCAGGGACAAGGCCGCTGCCGCATACCGCGACTGACGGCGGAAACGCAGAACATGGCACGCGACGGCTCCGACACCAATGCCGGACCGCGATCGTGGCGACGCCGTCGAGTGCCTCAACCATGCACAATCTCAAGGGACACATATCATGAAGACGTTTGAATCGCTATTCGCCGAACTGTCCGAGAAGGCCGTCACCAAGCCCGAAGGCTCCCTGACCGTGGACGAGCTCGCCAAGGGCACGCACTTCATCGGCAAGAAGATCATCGAAGAGGCGGGGGAGACCTGGATTGCGGCCGAATACGAGGGCGCGGACCGCACGGCCGAAGAGATGAGCCAGCTGCTGTACCATCTCCAGGTCATGATGATCGCCAAGGGCATCACCCTGGAGGACGTTTATAAGCACCTGTGACAAACAGACCGGCCGGTCTGGAGGGAGAAACACCATGCTCAGAATCGCAGTGCCCAACAAGGGCATGTTGTCGGAGCCCGCTTGGAACATGCTGTCCGAGGCGGGGTATCGTCTGCGTTCCAATCCGCGTCAGCTCGTGGTGGAGGACCCGGACAACGACATCGAGCTGTTCTATCTGCGGCCGCTCGACATCGCCGTGTATGTCGGCCGCGGCACCATCGACGTCGGCATCACGGGCCATGACCTGCTGCTGAACTCCGGCACCGAGGCCAGCGAGCACATGGAGCTCGGCTTCGGTGCGTCCACGTTCCGCTTCGCCGCGCCGAACGATTCCGACTTCCATACGCTGCAGGACATCCAGGGCAAGCGTGTGGGCACGTCCTTCGACAAGCTCGTGCACGACTATCTGGTGGCGCACGGCATCGAGGCCGAGACTATCCACCTCGACGGCGCCGTGGAGTCCTCGGTGCAGCTGGGCGTGGCCGACCTCATCGCCGACGTGGTGTCCACCGGCACCACGCTGCGCAACGCCGGCCTGCGCATCTTCGCCGACCCCATCATGCACTCCGAAGCGGTGCTCATCCGCTCCCCGCGCCTCGACCCCGAGGACGAGCGGCTCACCATCCTCAGCCGCCGCCTGCAGGGCGTGCTGACAGCGCAGCGCTACGTGCTGATGGACTATGACATCCCCGTCGGCAAGGTGGCGGCCGCCGTCGCGGTGACCCCCGGATTCGAGAGCCCGACCGTATCCCCGCTGCACGACAAGCAGTGGAATGCGGTGCGCGTGATGGTGCCCAAGGCGAAGGTCAACCAGCTGATGGACAAGCTGTACGAGGTGGGTGCCCGGGCCATCATCGTGACCGCGCTGCAGGCCTCCCGCATGTGACGAACGGGGTTCGACAATGGGTACACAGCAGCACGCCGACGGCGGATACCGCCAGAAGATCAAGCAGAAGTTCAACCAGGAGTACAGCCCCGAGCCGAGGGACATCTACTTCACCGTGCCGAACCTCATCAGCGTCCTGAGAATCGCGTCCATCCCCTTTATCGCATGGCTGGTCGCCGATCACCGGATGGTGCCCGCACTGATCGTCCTCGCCGTTTCGGCCATCACCGATAGCCTCGACGGCATCATCGCGCGCGCCTTCAATCAGGTGAGCAAGATCGGGCAGATCCTCGATCCCATCGCCGACCGCCTGCTGATCATCTGCAGCGTCCTCGCATTGGGCGTCGCCGGGATCATCCCTTGGTGGATGATCATCATCATCGCGGCCAGGGACGCATGGATGATGCTGCTCGTGCTGTGGCTTGCTCAATACGATTACGGCCCGCTGCCGGTGCATTTCGTCGGCAAGGCAGGCACTTTCATGCTGATGGTCTCCATCGTCGCGCTGATTTTCTGCGACATCTGGGAGAACCCCTTCGTCGGGCTTCTGCACCTCGCCGCGCTGGCCGCCGGCATCTGGGGCGTCGGACTGTACTGGCTCGCCGGTTGCATCTACAGCAAGCAAGGCATTTCACTGCTGGTGAAAGAGAAACGTGCCGATGGACGCTGATCCGATCAAGCCGCTGTCGTTTCCCGTGCCGGCCGAGAACGCGCCGGTGAAACGTCGCGCGGTGTTTTCGGATTCCGTGGCCCAGTCGCAGTCCCGGCATGTCAGGCCCGCGGAAGGCGGGCAGACCATGCCGGCCCGCCGCAGACGGCTGCATGACGATTCACTCAAGCTCATCGACGATCTCACCAACCGCCCCATGGATCCGCTGTTCTCGGATTCGAGGCTCGACCAGCGTCCGCGCTCGCGTCTGTCGACGTGGGCGACGAAGTTTCTGGTGTTCGCCATGTGCATCACCGTCGGTTTCTACGGGTCGCTGTTCATCGAACGGCTGCATTCCGACCCGCGCAAGGTCGTCAGGCAAAGCCTCGCCAGCGAGCTGCGCGAGACGCGCGGCCAGGCCGACACGCTCATGAACGAAGTCAACGATCTGCGCAACCAGGTCACGGAACGATCGAAGAAGCTGGGCGGCACGGGGGAGGATTCGACGCTGGTCAACGACGAGATGGTCAACGGGCTTGTCGCCGTGGAGGGGCCGGGCATCAGCCTGACCCTGGCCGACCCCATCGCCGCCGGCTCCGACGGGGCATCGACGCCACGCGAGTCCAGCGGCATGCAGATTCGCGTGGTCACCGACGCCGACCTGCGGCTGCTGGTGCGACTGCTGTGGCAGGCGGGCGCCGAGGGCATAGCCATCAACGGCAACCGGCTCGGCGTGCAGACATCGGTGCGCAAGGCGGGATCGAACATTCTCGTCGGCGTCACCGCCGTGACCAGCCCGTACACGATCCAGGCGATAGGGGACCGCGACACGCTGGCCTCCGCGGTCAGCAAGTCCACGCAGCGCAGTCTGTATGATTCGTTCGCCCAGGCGGGCATATACCCTCAGGTGAATAAAGAGAGTTCGATTACACTGGAAGCGGCACCTTCCGGCGAATTGTCCTATGCAAAGAGGAGCGAGTAGATGGCAGCGGTACTAGGTCTCATCATCGGCGTGGTGCTCGGCGTGTTCGTCAAGCCGGATATCCCCATCATTCTGCAGCCGTATCTTCCCATCATGGTGGTCGCCGCGCTTGACGCGCTACTGGGAGCGGCCCGCGCGTACTTCGAGCGCAGCTTCTCCGACAAGGTGTTCGTCATCTCGTTCATCTCGAACGTGGTCACCGCGACGCTGCTGGTGTTCCTGGGCAATCAGCTGGGCGTCGGATCCCAGCTGCAGACGGCCGTCATCGTCGTGCTGGGAATCCGTATCTTCTCGAACGTGTCGGCAATCCGTCGCTTCATCTTCCGGGGGTGATGAACCATGGTGGCGCACAAATCGTCTCGTGACGTGCTGTCGCAGCTGCACGAGCAGCATGCGCAGGACAAGAAGAACGATCGCATGGAGACCGGCTCGTTCCCCGTAGTGCGCAAGAAGCCGAAGCGCCCCGTCAAGGACGGCTCGGCGCGCATGCGCCTGATGACGAGCGTGCTCATCCTCATCATGTGCGCGTTGCTGGGATACGGGTACATGATCCAGATCAACAACGCCGACGCCACATACGAGACGCTGAGCGAGGACGAGCTGACCAGGCTGATCAGCGAGACCGGCACACAGGTGCAGAACCTGGAGCAGCGCAAGTCGGAGCTGACCAATCAGCTGGAATCGCTCAAGGCCGCGGCGAACAAGACGCAGGAGGCGGAGCGCATCGCCAAGCAGAACGAGGAGACCAACGGCATCCTCGCCGGTCGTTTGCCCGCGACGGGCAAGGGCGTGTCGATCAGCATCTCCCAAGGGTCGAAGACGAAGATCGACGCGGCGACGATGTACAAACTCATCGAGGAACTGCGCAACGCAGGCGCCGAGGTGATGGCCATCAACAGCGTGCGTGTCGTGACGAAAACCTATGTCAGCGACACGGACGACGGACTGGAATGCGACGGTGTCGCGCTGCGCGCGCCGTATCGGATCCTGGCCATCGGCGATCCCCAGAACCTTCAGAACGCCGTCAATATCGCGGGTGGCGTGGGTTCGAGTCTGAAGGTGAAGTACGGCGCGACGGTGAGCGTGACGTCCTCGGATTCGATTACCATCAGCCAAATTCGCAAGTCAACCGACAATACGTATGCAAGGGCTGTAGAATAGCGTTTATGACAGATCCGATTCCAAGTGCAGGCGAGACGACCATCATTGGTCTGCCCGCCATCCAGATTCCCATCACCACCACAGGTGACCGTCCCCTCACGCAGGAGGACATCGAAACCATCGCGCGGCTCGCACCGGGCACCGCACTGCTCATCTCGACCAGAGGCGCCGTTTCCGGGTCCCGCTACCTGCTCGATGAGGACGAGGTGACGGTCGGGCGCGACTCCCGCGCCGACATCCTGCTGGACGATTCGACGGTATCCCGTTCCCATGCCGTGTTCCGCCGCGTCGGCGACACATTCGTGGTATACGATTCCGGCAGCCTCAACGGCACCTATGTGAACCGCCAGCGGGTGGACCATCAGCAGCTGCGCAACGGCGACGAGATCATGATCGGTAAGTTCCGTCTGGTTTTCTTCACCAAATCCGCCGTTATCGCGTGATGATGCGAAGCCGTGCGCGTTAGACTGGGACGGTACGTCATTCATGTGATCGTGCATGTGCCGGTTCGGCGCATGCACAGGACGGGGGAGTGCGATGGCTGAGCAGACAGGGAGCCAGACGGCCGGGCTGCATCTGGTCGTGCCGCTGGAGCAGAGGCTCGATCTCGGTGCGTCCGACGCCGTGCAGGGGGAGCTGTTCGTCGACGAAGGCGCCCGCCGCCCGACACGGGGCTACCGTGGTACGGTGGCTTCCAAGGTCGCCGGCATCACGTACCGTCAGCTGGACTATTGGGCGCGCAAGCAGATCGTCGAACCATCGATCACACCATCTCACGGATCGGGGTCGAGGCGACTGTACTCCTTCAAGGACGTGGTGATTCTCGCGGTGTCCAAGAAGCTGCTGGATGCAGGCGTGAACCTGCAGAACGTCACTACGGCCATCGGGTTCCTGATGCAGCGCGATGTCGACCAGCTTGAGCATGTCACCATCATGTGCGATGGGGAAGATGTGCATGAATGCACCACCAGCGACCAGATGATCGCGCTGCTGCAGAGCGGCAAGGCCGTGTTCGGCGTGTCCGTCGGCTCGCTGTGGCATCAGATTCATGACGCGCTGGAGACCGAGGACTACGTCGATCTGCAGTCGTCCTCGGCGAACGTCGGCTCCGCAGGGTCGGGACGTGTCGCCGGTCGGCCAATCGACGAGCTTACCGCCATGCGCATGCGCAGGAAGATTGCCGCCCAGCGTGCCGCACGCGAGGCGGCATAACCGGAGGCTGGCGTATGGATGATCTGCTTCCGCTGTTGTTGTGGGTGTTCGCCGTCGTGTGGATGCTCTCGGTGTGCGGCATCTGCATTGTGAGAAGCCGGTTCGGCACGGGGGAGAGGCATCCCGAGGTGAACCCCGTCAGCTGGAACGTGGTGCTGGCCCAGATGGTGTCCGTGCTGTTCGCGGGCATCCCCTTCATGGTGTATCTCATGGCGAGCGAGGAACTGTCCCCCGCATTCCACGATTTCTACACCGACCACTTGGTGATCGGCGCGGCGATAGTCATCGTGCTGGTTTTTGTGGAGCTGTTGCTGATGGGTATCCAGGCGCATCGCGCGCATTTCACCGAAGTCGACCGCGTGGTCCGCGGCGCCACGCATACCGAGGCGTGACGCATGCGTCTGTGAGACGAGAATATATCGTTATGGATTGGGGTTTGCCATGTGATGGCAAACCCCAATCCATAACGATATCTGGCCGTACGTTCACCGCTGCAAGTGTTATAGATTACGTTGAATGCGTTCGTACCAAGAGCATCCGGCGTCAGTTTCGTCGCGTCCAATTCGATGTTCCATGATCCTGAGCTGTCGGTTTGGAACGTGATGGGCAGTTCCCCAACAAAGTGTCTCCCCGCACCTCGTTGTCGTCGTTGTCGAACTTGACCTCTACGACCGGCATGTTGACCGTCTGCTTGCTGGTGATGACGATGCATGAGAAGTCATCGAACGCGTTCATGGGCGCGCGCCTGCTCATGGACCGCGCGCACGAGTACGACAGGCTCGACGAGACCTTCCTCGCCGACCTCCGGCTCATCCTCATCGCCACCTACCTGAAAAACACAGCCAAAAACCCAACTAGCGTAAACACACCCTAGTAGTTCCTCTCCCTGCGAACTAAAACACGCATGTATCATAGTCGTGCGCCACGGTCTTCTGCACGAAGATATCTTTATCCGGCGAAAGTCCTATTTCAAGACGTGATTATGGGACTTTCGCCGGATAAAAGTGCAAAAGCGGAACGTCAATTGTCCCGAAGATCATAAATCTGACATAACGTACATTATCGGCTAACTATTCGGGAATCTTAGAAACGGCTTAATTTCAACGGTCTTCATTTCGCACAGGTAACTGTGGATGCCTCTGGGTGGCCCGTTGTGGCTACGCATTTGGCTACGCATTTCACACGACGGGAGACCAATGATGGCAATGGGTGGCGGCGGTTCGACATACAGGAGCGCCGATGGAATCTGGCACGCCGCGATAGACATAGAGCCCGACAGGGCCACCGGGCGCAGGAGGCGGCTCACGGCCCAAGGCAAGACCAAGGCGGTGGCGAACACGAGGCTCAGGATGAAGCTGGACGCATACGTGCGCAAGGGCCTCACGCCGAACTCGCCGTCGCCGCGCCTCATGGACTGGCTGGAGACTTGGTACCACGAGCGGGCCGAGGCCAACCTGCGTCCGAACAGCAGGCGAAGCTACGAGAACGCCATCGTGCGGCTGAACAGGATAGCCGGCGCGAGGCGCATCAACTCGCTGGATAAGGATATGGCCGACATTCAGGACGGCCTGAAGTGCTACAGCCCGAAGACGGCCACGATCACTTGGTCCGTCCTGAAGAACGCGCTTGAGGCCGCGCGTGATGAAAACCTCATACGGAGGAACCCGGCCAAGATGGTCCGCCCGGTGAGCGCTTCGAGCAGTTCGCTGAAAGTCAACCCACCTTCACTACCGGATGACGGATGACGGTTTTGAGGTTTTCCG